>ERZ827520.185-NODE-185-length-108322-cov-6.262231_pt1 | contig 108322 bp, 97 predicted proteins | sample MGYA00519581_ERZ827520 | MGnify/ENA primary metagenome ERZ827520 (study PRJEB31778, sample SAMEA3449339) | human gut metagenome | biome: human gut; feature: human-associated habitat; material: faeces | place: United Kingdom | collected 2010/2012 ... | reverse complement strand
CTCGCCACCTACGTATTACCGCGGCTGCTGGCACGTAGTTAGCCGTGGCTTCCTCCACAGGTACCGTCATTGTTTTCGTCCCTGTTGACAAAGGTTTACAATCCGAAGACCTTCTTCCCTCACGCGGCGTCGCTGGGTCAGGCTTTCGCCCATTGCCCAATATTCCCCACTGCTGCCTCCCGTAGGAGTCTGGACCGTATCTCAGTTCCAATGTGGCCGTTCAACCTCTCAGTCCGGCTACTGATCGTCGACTTGGTGAGCCGTTACCTCACCAACTATCTAATCAGACGCGAGCCCATCTGTGTGCGATAATTCTTTGGCACCTTCTCCATGCGAAAATGATGCGTCATGCGGTATTAGCAGTCGTTTCCAACTGTTATTCCCCTCACACAGGCAGGTTGCTCACGCGTTACTCACCCGTCCGCCACTGTTCCGGGAGCCGAAGCTCCTTTCACCGTTCGACTTGAATGTGTTAGGCACGCCGCCAGCGTTCATCCTGAGCCAGGATCAAACTCTCGAAAAATATCTCTCCGTCTTTCGACGGCTTTCTTCTTTTCGAGCTTTGCTTCTAGCAATTTACTCTTGTACAACGTTTGTGTTGTTTCCTTTTAGGAATTGTCGAGATTCGCTGCCTTTTTCTTCTTTCAAAAAAAGGCTGCTGTTGTCTCATCTGTTGTTCAATTTTCAAGGATCAGTTCCGCCCCCTCTTGGGGGTAGCTTGTTTAGTATACTACTTTTCCACTCCCCTGTCAATACCCTTTTTCAATTTTTTTGGAAAAATTTGTCTTATCGTCGCTTTGCACGGTTTTTGGCATGATTTTGCCCCTGGTTTTGTAAAATTCCGCATTCCCGACACAATTGCTGTTGCGTCAAACAGGCATTTATGATATAATACATTTATGAATGCGGTTCTTGCAACACGAAGACAAAATGCTTTTCTACATCTCTGCTCGTCTTGCAAGTTCTTGATTGACACGCATCACAATATCATGGCAACACAGACTTTTTCACCTTGCCGGATTTTTCCGTTTGTCTGTTATCCCACGCATAACGATGAAACTGCTTTACATCTTTTCACGTTTTTGTCATGTATGATCATTGCCAACGGATCACAAAAATATACACAGAATCGTTTTTTTCTGAAATTTATCTTAATTTTTCGTGCGATCTTTCCAACATGCAATTCCATTGTGCATGTGTCGGATCATTTTCTTATAATAACTTATAATAATAGGAAAGTTTATGTGCCAATGGCGAATGACGACGCGCATATTCGTTCTACTTCTACTCATTGCCACGCGTTGAAAAATAGATTGATTGATTAAAACACACAGAACAACCATCACACAAAGCGAGGATTTGTTTTGGCTTACACATTTCTTGGCGGCGTTCGCCTCAATGAAAACAAACATACTGCCACCTGCCCCATCACACCGATTGCGCCGCCGAACATGGTTGCGCTCTCCATGCAGCAGCACATCGGTGCGCCATGCGTGCCTGTCGTACAAGTGGGTGATCGAGTTGATGTGGGGCAATGCATCGGCATGCCGCCGTCAGGAGCGCTTGGCTGCCCGATTCATGCCAGCGTCAGCGGTACCGTTACAAAAATAGAAAACCAATTAAGTCCCTCGGGGCAAGCGGTACCTTGTGTTTATATTGAAAACGATTTGGAAAACCGAATTTCTCCCACGGTTGTACCACACACGACGTCACTGTTAGAAACAAGCTCCGATGAGATCATCGAAATTGTGCGGCAGGCCGGCATTGTAGGTATGGGGGGCGCTTCTTTTCCCACTTATGAAAAAATTCGTTCTGCAGTCGGACGGGTTGACACACTCATTGTCAATGTGGCTGAGTGCGAACCATATCTGACCGCTGACCATCGTCTGTGTCTGGAACGCGGAGAAGATGTGGTAAACGGCGTGAAAATTTTGATGCGCGCAGTGGATGTGGATTGTGCCGTTTTCGCGGTTGAAGACAATAAGCCGGACGTCATTGCACATTTGGAGCAATTGTGTGATTCTCTTCCTTATATTTCTGTAGCAACATTGAAAACGAAATATCCGCAAGGGGACGAACGCCAATTGATCTATGCGCTCAAAAAAGTCGAATTGCCAATGGGAAAACTGCCGGCAGATGCTGGATGTGTGATTTTCAATGCCGGGACCTGTGCCGCCGTTTTTGATGTATTTGCAACAGGAATGCCGCTGGTACGTCGCGTGCTCACCTGTGACGGGGAAGCGGTGGAACATCCGAAAAATCTTTTGGTTCCCATCGGCACACCATACCGCGACATCATCGCCTTTTGCGGTGGTATTCGTATACCTCCTCAGTTCGACGCACAAAAAGAGGATAAAACACCTTCTCTGGCGCTGGAACTGATTGACGGCGGACCCATGATGGGAACGGCGCAATACAGTGACGCCTATGGCATCAAAAAATCGACCGGTGGCGTGTTGGTGCGCTATCACAACAAAAAATCGGCGCCGGCGAACATCTGTATTCGATGCGGCAAATGCGTTGCGCACTGCCCAATGCATCTGATGCCAAATGAATTGGCAGCATCGGTTAAAAATAATGACCTGGAAACAGCCAAACATTTCGACATTTCCAGTTGTGTGGAATGTGGCACCTGTTCCTATGTCTGTCCCGGACAGGTTCCGATTGTCACGCTCATTAAAAAAGCAAAAGAACAGCTTCGGCAACAGAAAACCAGAAACGACAAAAAAGAAAACCATGGTCAACCGCTCCATGCGCAAACGCCTCCCACAGAGGGCACCGCTGAAAAGGAAGAGAAGCAAAGCGATGCAAATACAACCGCGCAAGGAGGTGCCGCAAAATGAGCGCAAAGATCAAAAACATGGACAACACGCAGCACACGACTGCTTCTGTGCAAGCCGACAATCTTTCAAAAACAGATTCCCCGCGTGATCTCGACCTGAAATGGATTGTTTCTCCCACGCCGCATCAGCACTGTGGCAGCACCACACGCTCGATGATGCTGGATGTATTGATTGCACTTTTGCCGGCTCTGGTTTGGGCTGTGATACAATTCGGCTCGCGCGCGTTATTGCTGACAGCTTGGAGCTGCGCCTGCTGCCTGCTCTTCGAGTTTGGCTATGAAGTCATTTTGCACAAACCCATTACCATCACCGATCTTTCCGCGCTGGTGACCGGCGTACTTTTGGCTTACAATCTCCCCGTTTCCATGCCGCTGTGGATCACTGCGATCGGCGCATTTTTTGCCATTGTAGTGGTCAAACAATTATTCGGCGGTATCGGGAAAAATGTCGTCAATCCGGCATTGGCCGCGCGCGTCTTTTTGATGTTGGCCTGGCCGGATGCCATGGGGAATGTTTCCGATGTGGGCAACGGGCTGTTGGCACAAGCCATTGACGGTGTGGCATATGCGACACCAATGACACAAATGAAAGCACAAAATATCAGCGATATTCAGATTCTTGATCTATTTTTCGGACGGGAAGGCGGATGTATCGGCGAGGTAAGCGTTGCGCTATTGATGCTGGGTGGCATTTATCTGTTGCTGCGGCGCGTCATCACCTGGCATACACCGGCAGCCTTTTTGGGTACGGTTGCTGTTTTGACATTTTTATTCCCGCAAATCAGCGCCATGGATCGTACGGACTATATGCTGGCGCAACTGTGCGGCGGCGGACTGATGCTGGGAGCTATTTATATGGCGACCGATTATACAACGTCTCCGGTGACCGCCAACGGTCGTTTTTGGTATGGTGTGGGTTGCGGTGCAATCACGATATTTATTCGCTTCTTTGGCGCATATCCGGAAGGTGTTTCCTTTGCCATTCTGATCATGAATACCCTTGTGTGGTATCTGGATCGGGCGTGCAAACCCGTGCGGTTTGGCGGAAAACAAGACAAAAAGCGCCAAAACAAACAAAACATCTCACCTGCAAGTGCCCCTGAGATACCATCGGAACACAAACAAACACAGCGTGCACCAAAAGAAGAACAAGCAGAACAAAAAAACGGAAGCATTCCACCCGACGCGATCGAATGATCTGTATGTGATGCAACAAATCACGCATCAGAAAGACCGTTTGGCAGAACTCCTCACTGTAAACTGTTTGATGTCTCAACAATGACATCTGTGTGCAGCACACATATACCGGAGCACTGACCTTGCGAAAAAGCTGTTTTACCAACATGCATACTTGCAGGAAAGGAATTCCATTGTGACAAAGCAATCATCGGGCACCGTTTTATTTGCGGTCAAAATCGGTGTAAAACTGCTGCTCATCTGCGGCATTGTGGCACTGCTGCTCGCGGCAGTCAACCATATTACCAAACCTGTCATTGCGCAAAAAGAACAGGCGGAAGAACAACAAACGCTGAAGCACTTTTTCCCCTCGATGACACAAGCGCAAACACTTTCCCATGATACGCAGGGCGTTGTCGCGCTGTACGCCATTTACGAGGATCAGACCCTGCTGGGCTATTGTTGTACAGCCGGGGCAAAAGGGTTTTCCGACACGGTAGAAGCGATGGTCGGTTTTGATGCCCAAACATTACAAATAAAAGGTGTGACCATTGTTTCATGCGCAGACTCGCCCGGAAAAAATAAAATCTCCGACGCATCGTTTCTCAATCAATTTTCGGGTCAATCAAACGCCGATACAGTCGACGCGATCTCGGGTGCAACCTATTCCAGCCAAGCCGTACGTCAATGTGTCAATATAGCGGCACAAGCCGTAAAAGCCGCAGCAGAACCATCCACACAAAATTCCGATACAACACAAATAAATGAATCAGAATCAGAAAATGTAGCGCAAACGGCAGAGGGGGCAATGCAATGAAAGAAACATCCGCACGCAAAGCATTGCTTGACGGGTTGTTTACCAATAATCCGACCTTTATACAGATGCTCGGGATGTGTCCCACCCTCGCAATCACCACAGCGATCACCAACGCTTTGGGAATGGGGTTGGCGACCACCGCCGTTTTGGTTTGTTCTAACGCGCTCATTTCCATGCTGCGCCGTATCATTCCGAAAGAAATTCGCATCGCCGCATATATCGTGATGATCTCCGGCTTTGTGACAGCGGTAGAACTGTTGATGAAAGCGTATGTGCGCGGTTTATATGAAACGCTTGGAATCTATATTCCCCTCATCGTCGTGAACTGTATTATTCTGGCGCGTGCCGAATCGTTTGCATCAAAAAACAAAATGCTTCCTTCCATCATGGACGGAATAGGCTGCGGACTTGGTTTTACGGGCGCAATTATGATGATCGCAGCCGTGCGGGAAATACTGGGCAACGGTACCTTCTTTGGTATGTCTGTACCGGTGATCAACCGCGCACCGGCGCAGATTTTCGTCTCCAGTGCCGGCGCATTTCTAACCCTTGGTTTTTTGCTGGCACTGATTCAATGGCTGCGCAGCAAAAAGCGACAATCCCGCACACAACAACAAACCGAAAACAATCAAATTGAAACAGAATCCACCTCGCTTTCCGCGCCTTTTCGTGAAACGGAAACGGGTCATACAACATCCGGCGAAGAATCTGACCAAAGAAAATCCGAAGAAATCGATGTTTCTTCTTTTGAAACATTGCCAGCAGGTATGACAGTACCGGAAAAGGAGGCGACAACATGAGTCTTGGCGCTATCTTTTCCCTGATGCTTTCAGCCGTACTGATTGAAAACTATATTTTTGTTCGTTTTTTGGGCATTTGCCCGTTTTTGGGTGTTTCTGACCGGCCGGGAACTGCCGCCGGCATGGGGTGTGCCGTCGTTTTCGTCATGACCCTTTCCTCTGCTTTGACTTATGTGATCTATCATTTTGTCCTGGTTCCGCTGCAACTGGAATATTTACAGACCATTGCATTCATTTTGATTATTGCCGCCCTGGTGCAGCTCATTGAAATGTTGCTCAAACGCAGTGCGCCGGCTCTGTATCAAGCGCTCGGTATTTATCTGCCGCTGATCACCACCAACTGCGCAGTACTGGGCGCCGCATTACAAAACGTGACAAACGAATACAATTTCATGCAATCCGTCCTCTACGGCTGCTTCTCTGCGCTTGGTTTTACACTGGCCATTTTGCTGTTTGCAGGTGTGAGGATGCGACTGAAACGCGCACAACCGCCAAAAGCATTTGAAGGCATGCCCATTGTTCTCGTCACGGCGGGACTGGTCGCCATGGCATTTGCGGGATTTTCCGGCATTTCCATCTGACGGGGAGGTACAAAGGAAATGGAACAAATGATTTGGGCCGTGGGTGTATTTGCAGGCCTGGGACTATTGCTGGGGTTGCTGCTTGCCATCGCCTCCAAAGTTTTTGCGGTAAAAACAGACGAACGCATCCCCCGTGTTTTGGAGTGCCTGCCCGGCGCTAATTGCGGCGGATGCGGTTATGCGGGATGTGAAGCCATGGCACAGGCAATGGTCGCGGGAAACGCTCCCGCTGACGGCTGCCCTGTTTGCGATGCCGGCGCAAAAGAAGAAATCGCAAACATTCTCGGCATCAGTGCCTCCCCCACCTCCCCACAGCATGCGCAAGTGTTGTGCCGGGGAACCGTGCAAGCGGCAAAGAAAAAATTTGCGTACGAAGGCATCCATGATTGCATTGCCGCAGCAAAACTGTTTGGGGGCGACAAGCAATGTGCATACGGGTGTTTGGGATATGGAACCTGTGTTTCCGCCTGCTCGTTTCACGCCATTGTTTTACAAGACGGAGTCGCGGTGGTAAAGGAACAGGACTGTCGCAGCTGCGGCGTGTGCGTTAATGTGTGTCCCAAACATCTGTTTGAACTGTTACCTGCAGACACCGCCATTTTTGTTGGATGTCGCGCAAAGGATCGCGGCGCGCAAACGCGTCAAAATTGTACCGTCGGCTGCATTGGTTGCAAGCGCTGTGAAAAAGTTTGTCCCACAAATGCAATCAAAGTGGAAGACAATGTGGCGGTGATTGCACAAGACAAATGTACGCGGTGCGGTGCCTGCGCCGATGCTTGCCCGCAACACTGCATTTCCACGCCGCAAATGCGAAAAGAAGCCCATGCTGCCATATCCCCGCAATGATTGCGCTGCCGGAGATGATTTCCAAGTCACCCGAAATGGCAGGTCCATCATTTATACGAAAAACACCGATGTCATATTTGATTGACAACTGGTATAAAATAACGTTAATATTTCCGCTATTCTTTTTTCGTAACCCCATGTCAAGCCTTTGACAGACAGAATCATATAATATGAGGAGAACCATTATGGAACAAACGAAACTGCAAGAGCTCAAACGCATTGCCGCCAACGTGCGGCTGGGCGCGCTGGAATGTGTATACAGCGCCGCGTCCGGCCATCCCGGCGGTGCATTGTCCATTGCGGACATTCTGACCTATCTTTACTTTGCACATATGCATATCGATTCAAAAAATCCGAACTGGTCGGAACGCGATCGCTTTGTGCTTTCCAAGGGGCACACCTGTCCGGCTTTGTATGCAGTGTTGGCGGAAAAAGGATACTTTCCCAAAGCGGACCTCAAAACATTCCGTCAGATCGACAGCTATTTGCAGGGACATCCCGATATGAAACACACGCCTGGCGTAGATATGACTACCGGATCTTTGGGGCTTGGCATTTCCGCCGCATGCGGTATGGCACTCAGCGGAAAAATCGACCGAAAAACGTATCGTGTGTACAGCATTTTGGGTGACGGCGAAGTGGAAGAGGGGCAGGTTTGGGAAGCGGCCATGTTTGCCGCGCATTACCAATTGGACAACCTGTGCGCGTTTGTGGATGTCAATGGTTTGCAAATCGACGGTCCCACGGAAAAGGTGATGAACTCCGCACCTCTTTGCGATAAATTCCGCGCATTCGGCTGGCATACCATCGATATCGACGGCCATGATTTTGAGCAAATTGCCGCGGCATTACAAGAGGCGGGACAGACGGTCGGACAACCCACGATGATTTTGGCAAAATGTGTGAAAGGCAAAGGCGTTTCCTTCATGGAAAACCAAGTTGGCTGGCACGGAAAAGCACCGAAGCAAGAGGAATATGAGCAGGCAGTCGCGGAAATCAAAGCCGCGGCAGGCCTGTGATAAAGGAGGAGGCATCCATGATGGAACGAATTGCGACAAGAGAAGCATATGGCAAAGCGCTGGCAGAGCTGGGACATCACTTTGACTTTGTCGTGCTGGACGCGGACTTGGCGGAAGCAACCAAAACCGGCATGTTCAAAAAAGAATTTCCCGATCGTTTTTTTGACTGTGGTATTGCCGAGGGCAACATGGTCACGGTTGCTGCCGGCATTGCAACCACGGGAAAAATTCCGTTTGTCTCTTCCTTTGCCATGTTTGCAGCGGGACGTGCCTATGAACAGGTGCGCAACGCCATTGGTTATCCCCATCTCAACGTGAAAATCGGTGCGACGCACGCAGGAATCTCGGTAGGAGAAGACGGCGCCACACACCAATGCAACGAGGACATTGCGTTGATGCGAACCATTCCGGGTATGGTGATTATCAACCCTGCAGACGCCGTGGAAGCGCGTGCAGCCGTAGAGGCAGCGCTGAATTATCAAGGTCCGGTCTATCTGCGATTCGGACGGTTTGCCGTACCCGTATTCAATGATGCACAAACCTACCGCTTTGAGATGGGACGCGGTGTGGTTTTGGCACAAGGGACAGATGTGACCGTTTTTGCCACGGGACTGATGGTGGAACAGGCCATGCTGGCACGCGAACAATTACAAGCAGAAGGAATTTGTGCAAAGATTGTCAACATCCACACCATCAAGCCCATTGACACAGAGCTCATCGCGCAATGCGCCAAGGAAACAGGCGCTGTGGTGACCGCCGAAGAACATAACATCATCGGCGGGCTTGGCTCCGCTGTGGCAGAAGTACTGGCAGAGCACTGCCCCGTACCGATGGCACGTGTAGGTGTTGCCGATCAGTACGGCCGTAGCGGGAAAGTGGTTCCTCTGCTCGAGCGGTACGGATTAACTGCCAAAGATATTTGTGAAAAGGTACACACGGTCCTCTCACGTAAATAAGGATAACAAAGATAAATAAAACAGGCAGTTGAGCTGTTTATGACTCAACTGCCTGTTCTTTGTACAGATTTTCACGCATCTGTTTAACGATACAACGTTATTTTGCCACCATGCTTTTTTACGCGCTGCTTTTGATTTCTTTCCGCGCCTCTGCGTATTTTGTTTTGGTATTGTTTCCTTTTCACTCGTATTTCTTTCATTTTACAATGTACGGCTTGCAATTCTTTGCCAAAGCGGGTATAATAAATGGTGATATCGTTGCTTTTGTACCGTTGTCAAGTACAAAGCGTACAAGCCATACGCCACCCACCCAAATAAGAAAACGAGCGTATACCATGTGTCAATCGTGTTTGCGCATGACGATGGGTGGTACGTGATACCGTACGCGCGCGAGAAAAGATACGAGTAGCATAATCTGCAACGAAAAGAAATCACAAATCAAAGGAGTCGTTCTGTTTTAGAAAGCAGAATCAACAAAAAAATGAGCGAATGCACACATGATTGCTCCAGCTGCAGCGCAGACTGCGGCGAGCGCAAAGAAGAAAGCTTGTTGGCGCCTGCCAACGCACAATCCCACATCAAACATGTGATCGGCGTGGTCAGCGGAAAAGGCGGCGTGGGGAAATCAATGGTTACCTCCCTGTTGGCCGTCACCATGCGTCGGCGGGAATACCGTGCTGCCATTTTGGACGCAGACGTCACCGGGCCGTCGATCCCCATGATGTTCGGTTTACACACGCGCGCGATGGGAACCCAAGAAGGCATTTTGCCGGTAGAAAGCAAAACAGGCATTCCGATTATGAGCGTCAATTTGCTTTTGGAGGATGAACAGGCGCCGGTCGTATGGCGCGGTCCCATCATTGCGGGAACGGTGAAACAATTCTGGTCAGATGTCATCTGGGGCGATGTGGACTATATGTTCGTAGATATGCCGCCCGGGACGGGAGATGTACCGCTCACGGTATTTCAATCGCTGCCCCTGGACGGTATCATCATTGTCACAAGCCCGCAGGAATTGGTTTCCATGATTGTATCCAAGGCAGTTAATATGGCAAAAATGATGAGTATACCCGTGTTGGGCATCATTGAAAATATGAGCTATTATACCTGCCCGCACTGCCATGAGAAACTATATCTGTTTGGCGAAAGCCATGTACAAACGGTAGCTGCTCAACAAAAGATTCCCGTACTCGGCCAGCTGCCCATCGACCCTTCACTGCCGGCAAATGCGGACAAAGGTGTGGTGGAACTGTTTGAAGGTCCGGCAGAACAGGAAATGAACAAAGTTGCGGACGAAATTGAAAAAGCCGTGAAACAAATGCCTAACAAAAACAATTGATGTACGCAGGAAACACCGATGAAAACGATTGCTGTTATCGATGACGATCTCCCCATCGGCAATATGCTGCAAGAAGTATTGCAGCGAGAGGGGTACGGCGTTTTACGCGCATATTCCGGGACAGAAGCGCTGCTGCTTCTTTCCACACAAACACCCGACCTGATCCTATTGAATTTGATGATGCCGGGCTGTTCGGGGGAAGAAGTGATGCAACACATTTCCGCTCTTGGCATTCCTGTGATCGTAGTCAGTGCCAAAGTGGGTATCGACGACAAAGTACAACTGCTGCTGGGCGGTGCGGTAGACTACGTAACAAAACCATTTGATACCAAAGAACTGCTCGCACGCATTGCCGTGCATTTGCGCACACATCAAGAGGCAGCGAAAAACCGGGATACTTTGTGCTACAGTGATATCGTCCTATCTACCGTTTCACACACCGTAACGGTTTGCGGCACCCCGGTCAAACTGACCAAAACAGAATTTGCTGTTTTGAAAGTACTGATGCAAAACCCCAAACAGGCCGTAGCCAAATCGGTCATTTTAGACCGCATTTTCGAGGACACGCCGGACTGCACACAGACGTCACTCAAAATTCATGTGAGCAATCTGCGCAAAAAATTGCGTGCTGCGGGCGGAAAAGACTACATTGAAGCCGTTTGGGGCATTGGCTTTCAACTATCTGATACGGCGGATCAGAACGGACAATCTGAGCCATGATACATCAAATTTGTCATACATCGTGAATACCATATCATATGTATCATACACAGCCCGATCTCTGCGCAAAGCGATCATATTGCTTTGCGCAACATGATCGGGCTTTTCTGTTTTCGATGAATAAAATCTTTCCGATTTCTTTACCCTTTTCTTTACCGCTGTCTTTACACCCATGCGGTAAACTATCATCATCAAAAAAAGGAGGCCTTTTCATGGAATATGTACTTTCCTGCAACGCGCTGTGCAAATCCTACCGGCGCTTTCAAGCTTTGGATCATCTTTCCATGCATGTACCCAAAGGATCAATCTATGGATTCGTCGGCAAAAACGGTGCCGGCAAAACGACGCTCATTCGTCTGATCTGCGGTCTGCAAGCACCCAGCAGCGGAGAATATCAATTATACGGACATTCTCACAACGATGGACAAATTGCTCTGGCACGCAGACAAATGGGCGCTGTGGTGGAAACACCATCCATCTACGGTCATTTGTCCGCAACAGAAAACCTAAAGGAACAATATCGCGTGTTGGGAATCCCGGAAACCAATACGATCCCGGCGCTTTTAGATCTGGTGGGACTGGGAGACACCGGAAAGAAAAAAGCGAAAAACTTTTCCCTTGGTATGCGTCAGCGTCTGGGCATCGCCATTGCACTGGCAGGCAGTCCTGATTTTCTGGTGCTGGATGAACCGATCAACGGCCTGGATCCGCAGGGAATCATCGAAGTGCGAGAATTGATTTTGAAACTCAATCGGGAACACCACATCACCGTCTTGATTTCCAGCCATATTTTGGATGAACTGTCTAAATTGGCAACCCATTACGGTTTTATCGACCACGGACGCATGATCAAAGAAATCAGCGCGCCCGCATTGGAAGCTTCTTGCCGCAAGTGTGTTGTGGTCGAAGTCAGCGATATTCGCGCGCTTTGTCGTGTCTTAGACAAAACAAACCTCGAATACTGTGTGCAAAATGACAACACGGCGGATATCTATTCCAAAGTGAACATTACAAAGCTCGTCATGGCACTGGCAGAAGAAAACTGCGAGATTCTCTCCGTCAAAGAACGTGATGAAAGTCTGGAAAGCTACTATGTCAATCTGGTGGGAGGTGAATCACATGCGTAAACTGTTACATGCCAACGCCCTGCGACTGCGCAAAAGCAAATGTTTTTGGCTTGGACTCTTATTTTGCGTTTTGATGGGCGGAAGTTCTCCATTGATGAGTTATATCAATATGAAAACGATACAGGAAAAATATGACGCTTCCTATATCATTCACCTGGACGGAGGCTGTTTTTCCATCGCCGTGTTTATTGGAATCATGGCTGCAATCTTTGCGGCATTGTTTATCGGCACAGAATACAGCGATGGTACCATGCGCAATAAAATTATTGTGGGACGTACCAGACCTGCCATTTATCTTGCAAACCTACTTACCGTGGTGGGGGCAACCACGCTGTGGCTGGTGACATATTTCGCATGCTATCTCGCGGTCGGTGTGCCGCTGCTGGGATGGTTCACGCTCGAAATAACTTCCATTTTGATTCTTACCTCAATGACGTTCGCACTGGCCTTCGCGTCTGCCGCAATTTTTGTGCTGATTGCCATGCTGTGTCAAAACAAAGCGCTTTCTGCCATTCTCTGTATATTGGTGGCATTTGGCATGCTGTTTGTCACCTCTTACTTGCAGGCGATTCTCTCGCAACCGGAAACCTATACGGGTTATGATCTGGTCGATCGCGGCGACGGTATGCTAGAAGAAGTAGAATACACCATGGATAATCCCAATTATGTGCGCGGTTGGAAACGTGAACTGTATGAATTTCTTGCCGATTTCATTCCCGCCGGCCAAGCACTACAGGTCACTTCTTTGGATGTTGCACGCCCCGCACTTTTGTCGGTTTATTCCCTGTTGATCTTTATGCTCAGTACCGGGGCAGGTATCTTTTTCTTTCACAAGAAAGATCTGAAATAAAAGCGAGCCGGCCCTGTATCACTTACCCGACGCGCGTTAACCGCGACATCATTTTGCAGATCGTTGTCAGACACCTTCGGAAATCTTTTCCTGAAACACCCAGGCAGTACGTTGTACTGCTTGGGGTTTTATTTCTCTTTCGTCCTTGTCCGAACAGCTCTCACAACGAAAAATCCGTACGATTCAAAAAAGGAACATCCACAAAAAAGCAATCGATTCGGCTCTTTTGGCACATGATATTTGTATTGTGATATGTCTGATACGCCTTGACATCCCCACCGGGATTTGTTACAATCACGGCAACGAAGTTCATTCAAATACAGACTTCCTTGAAAACGTATTTTTTGATAGATACGCTTGAAATCTTACAGCATCCGACACGATGGTGTATCATCATTTCAAACATCTCGACAGAAAAGGAGATCATCGCATGCCACAGAATGTTCTATGGGTACTGGCCCTTTGTGTGATGGCGCTGATTATCTGTGTACTCTTGGGTAAATTGTACTTGATGCGTAAAGCTGCACGGGAAATCCGTACAGGCTTTGCACAAAAGCTGAACACCGACACCAACACGCAAATTGATCTTTCCAGTCGCTCCCGTTGTATGCGGGCGCTGGCCAACGATATCAACATGCAATTGCGCGTTCTGCGCCGTCAACGCTTACAATATCTGCAAGGGGATCGGGAGCTCAAAGAGGCGATTACCAACATCTCTCATGATCTGCGTACCCCGCTGACTGCTATTTGCGGTTATTTGGATCTTTTGAAAGACATGCAGACCTCCGAAGAAGTGACACGTTATCTTGCCCAAATCACAGAACGTGTCAACGCCTTGCGTCAACTCACAGAAGAGTTGCTGCACTATTCCATTGTCACCTCTGTACAGCCTGACAAAGCGGAAACGCTGGACTTATGCGGGTTGTTGGAAGAATCGCTTTTGTCCTTTTTTGGGGTTATGCGGCAAAAAAATATTACACCAACAATTGATTTACCGACACAACGCGTCATGCGCACCCTACCACGCGCAGCAGTACAGCGTATTTTCGGTAATATCATCAGCAATGCACTGAAATACAGCGACGGTGATTTTTCGGTATCATTAAACGAAGAAGGTACCGCAGTCTTTTCCAACACAGCGAAACACATTGACACAGTGCAAGTGGCAAAACTGTTTGATCGTTTTTATACCGTTGAATCGGGAACAACCGCCACAGGTTTGGGTCTTTCGATCGCCAAACATTTAACCGAACAACTCGGTGGAACCATCACCGCACACCTGGAAAACGACCGGTTGTCGTTTGTTGTCTGTTTTCCAAAGACGTTTCCGGATTCTCAAAATTTTTTGAAATCAGATCAATGATACCATGGAATCCATAATTCAAAAAACAAAAAAGGTCTATCAATTTACTGCAACAGATAAAAAAAGCATCGGTGCCAAACGCTACCGATGCTTTTCTTTTTTGATCAAACAACCCCGTAAGAGGCATACAGAAACAGTGTAACCATCGTTTTTCGTACTAATTATACGTTCCCGTTTTGGGTGAAACCTTATTTGAAGATTGACAAACATTATTTTTTTGACAGATGCACGGTAGCACGCACCATCATAACAATTGCCATGCCCAATACAAGCATACAAATCAACATACCGGAAATGGACGTCATCCAAAATCGGAAATCATCGTTTCCAGGTGCGCTAAACCGCGCGATCATTGCCGTTTCCAAAGCGAACAGGGAAACAAGCGCAGCCGTCAAACTGATGACTTTCGCAGCGGAAAGCACAGGGCTGCCGTACTTTTGAAATTTTGCCACGTTGATACCGGCCGTGATCAGCGCGTAAAACGTATACAGTGCCATCAAATAGATCAAATTTCCCGGGTAAACAAACGCGCCGTCTTGATGGATGACCAACACGACCACACCCACAAGCACAATATTCATCAAAAACAACAACACACCGCACAGACGGTACCGGCGCCACTCCGACGGTAGATTGGTTCCCACATTGTTCTTGTTCACGTGGCGCAAAAGCAAAAAACGCATCAGTGCCAAAAGCAGATAATACGCGGCAAGAGAGATAAACCAAGAAGAATGGAACCGCAAACCGGAGATCAATTTGAACGCCGCATATAACGCATTGATTAAAAGAGAAGAATAAAGCGATATCATGGAACGGAAAATCGCATCATCCAAATAACGCGCGCCCAGGGGATGCTGTCGGATGTGACGTTGCAACGGACGGACGGCAAGGGAACGCTGCATACTGCGCACCACGCCGGGTGCACCGGTTATGGTAATCACCAATGCATACGAAGACAGCAGACAAGCAAGATAAAACAAGGGTGTATGCGGCGGGGTCGCATCAACACCCAACATCACAAACACAAATACAAACGAGGGTATGGCGATGGCAACCGTGAGACGCGGAGAAAGACAAAATGCCTTTTTCAGCGCTGCTTGGATATTCTGCTTCCGGTCCATCCATCCGCCTCCTTCCCGTTCTCATTTCAAAAACATCTCATACCTTTTATCACGAGGGTGGTTTGTCAGCGCCGCGTCGTACGTACCGTCTTTTGATGTGCATTTCGCGGCTCTTTACTACCCGACGGCAGCGCTTTTTGTTTGGCTGCATCCAATCGTTTTTTCCGATCCGAGGCGACACGATCCGCCGTTTTACACAAATAATGGTAGGACTTGCTTACACGCTGCAACCTGTGGTACAACCCATCGCTCAGAACAGTATCCTGCGCATTGTCCAAAAGCGCTTTCATCATACGACAAGTGTAATAACTTTCCAAAAAGGCATATTTTAGTACAAAAATCAATGCAATGCCCAAAAGAACGGCCAAATAAATATATGCGTTGAGCTTCATGACGCCAAACAACGCGCTGAGCCCCACGGCAGCGCCGGCACTGAGTATCACCGTTGCGGAAACCATCACAGCCGACATTTCCCCCGCTTTTTCCGTTAAGCGGCGCCAGTTGTATGCATATACCGCAACAGCCTCCTTCGCTGCTGCAAACACGGACAAATCCTCACACCAACAAATATATCCCATACATCCGTCCGCCAAAAACCTCAGCATCAAATGTTCCAAATATTTGCCGATGCGCAAAAGTGTTTTCATCCCCGGCACATCTTCCATATCATCGGTCACCGTTTCAAAATACCGCTGTTGTTGCGCAATGGCATGCAGCACCGTACGGTGCAGTTTGAAATATCCTCCCGCGTTGTGAAAACGCTTGCGGGATGCCTGCCGCTCTTTGTAAAACATATCCGGGTCAAATTTGCCTGTCGTATAGCAACGCATCATAGCGCAAATATGTGCCGCATTCCATTTGATCAGCACACGCTGATAAAAGAAAAAACCAACCAAAGCACACAAAATCAGCCACAGCACAAACATAAACCATCCCAGTACGGGAGAGGCCAGCATGCTTAGCCCAACCATGATCGTAAATAGCCCCACGGCACATGCGAGCATCAAAAAACAAAGGCCAAACTTGACCCATGCAAACACGCGCGTACCGTGAAACACGGACAAAGATCGCATCGCTTATTTTCCGTCCTTTCCATGTGAGTTGTCAAACCGTTCGGTGCACATCGAATAAAAGAAAATTCGAAAAATACACAAACACACAAATGACTTTATGTCATTCCCATTTCGTCTGTTCCGCCGTATCGTACCTTTCGCATACGCGTCATGATTGACACGGCAAACAGACCTTTCAAACATAAAAACAAATGTTTGTTCTTATTTTATACAGTTTTATTATAACAATCCATGTGCCAAAATGCAAGTCTTTTTTCCCTTTTCCAACGTTTGACGATATGGCGGCATCAATCATGATCGCATTTGATGATTTTGAAAAAATGGCAGTTTCTCCGTTTGACACGGAGAAACTGCCATAAAACATCCTATCACTTTTTTTGTAAAACGGAGATACCCCTCAGCGTTGTGCTTGTCCTGTCGCCACTTGTTTACACACGTGCTTGTTTATGCATCAGCGGAAACTGCTGCCATAGAATTGATCTCTGACTGTTCCGCATCATCCACCGTTTCGCTTCCTTGTACCGCCTGGCTTTGTACGGCATCAGGCGCGGTTGTCTGTTCGGTTGCACTGGTACCCTGCGCCGCTTGGGTTTGTTGGGTAGACTGTGTATCGCCATTTGCGTCTTCCGATTGTGTTTCGCCGCTCGCAGAAGCTTCAGACGCAGACTCACTGTTATGATCAAGCAAAAATTCATCCACGGTGGAAATCTTGGCAGAGAGAATCACATAGTCTTTGGAATAACCGTCACTGCTTTCATCCGCTTTGATTTCATCATATTTTGCCTGATAATCGAGCTTCTCGGCATCAAAAATGGCAAGATAAATCAGAATGCGCTGTGCTTGATCAATGCTGCTGTCACGGATCTCTACCAACGCATCGTCAAAAGAATCCGCACCCATTGCCGTGGGCAGGTATGCTTCCAGGGTCGTGTTGTTCTCAATGGCGTATGCATTGTAACTATCCAACGTGTTATGATACAACTGCAATGCCTCGTCACGGGGATACCCTTCTACCGTGGTATTTTTCGTCACCTGCGTCCAAATTTCACTGAGCATACGGCTCTGGCGTACTGCTTTTTGATATTCGTCGACCGTTTCGTACGTATCGCTGCTGCCATAATAGCTTGCCATCATTTCCGTATAATTTTTCACCATTTCATCGGTGAGTGTTTCAGGTACTACCGTCTGTTCGACTTTAGAAACGGTAATGGTATACGTCACAGCAAGGCCGTTGAGCGAAGTTTCCGACGTGCTATAACTATCAGACAGCGTCAAATCTGCCGTAAACGTCTCATCTTTGGCATGACCGAGCAACGCTTGATTTAAACCTACCACTTGCTCCGAGGTGGGATTTTCGGCAATGGTCAACGTCTTATCCGTCACAGCAAGACTTTCCTCTTCTGCACCGGTGTCCTTGCGCACGGCCGTCGCAGAATACGTGACGGTATCGCCCACCGCAGCGGCACGATCTACTTCTTCCTGCGTGCTGTTTGCCTGCAAAATACTGTCAGCTGTGGATGCCCAGTATTCATCCAGTTCTTCAGAGGACACGGTAAGACCGGTATATTGCCCCAATGTCACATAATCAGAAGCCGTTACATTTTGAAAATAAAATTCCTCTTTTCCGCAAGAGCTCAGTCCCAGCGCCAACACGCCGGCAAGCACCGCACAGAGCCATCGTTTTGCTGTATTCATGTCGTTATTTCCTTTCTTTGTTTGTCACGCATCCGGCATATCTCTTCCTATTCGATATCAAAATGTTCAATACCAAAATGCCGCTGCTTGACCAAATCCTGTCTTATTGTATACCAAAAAGCAAAAAAAGTAAAGCCTGTCCCCTATGTTTTCTCAAGCAATTGCCCATTTTCCCGAAAACCAACACCGTTTTCTCACGATTTCATCACAGAACAGCACAACAGGCAATCAAAAATGTGCGTATCAAGAAAACGCCGGCATTTCTAAAATCAGACGGTAATTTTCCGCCCAATCCGTCCCCTCCCAACCAAAATCATACGTGGGGCGTCCGGCCGTGAGGTAATCTTCCCGATCCATCTCAATACAATCTCGCAGTGAATATGAAGCTGTCTCTCCTGTATCGGGGTTTGTGAGCGTCACCTGAATTTGTGTGTCTGCCCCTGCCTGCAAAAGCGCGGTCAAGATATCGCGTCGTGCAAAAGACATGGTTGGATACACCGCTTCCCGCATCGGATTGCGCACACCTTCAATGTCAGCTCCGCGATCCAACAGCAATGTGACATTTTCAATCGCGCCACCGGAAACAGCATATGTCAGCGCAGTTGAATCACCCGCCAACCGATTGATATCCGCTCCGCGATCCAACAACAGCTGCACCGCGTCGGTCATCTCATCGCTGACAGCCGCGTACATCAGCGCCGTACGGCCGTCCGCATCCGTTTCATCGACAACAGCCCCCGCATCCAATAACAACGCCGCAATTTGAGCCGCAAGTGTGTTGTCAGCCCCTTCCCGATATCGGCAGGCATACATGAGCGGTGTTTTACCGTTTACCCAAACCGTAACATCCTCACCCGCCGCCAAAAGTGTCTGTACCATATCAAGGTCCTTTTCGCTGCAGGCATAACAAAGCGTCCCCTCTTCCGGTTCCGCCTCTGTTTCAACCGTCTCATCCGACGCCGTCGCATTTGGATCGGCATTGGAGATATGATCCTTGTCTTTCTGCGTAAACACACCAAATATGGCAAATACATTGCACAACACGCACACAAGTGCGCAAACACCCAACACGACCGAAGAGGCAACGTATGTGCGCATTGTTGTTGCTTGTTGGTTTTTTCGTTTCGTTTTTTCGCTGCGCAACAAAGCACGCCGTGCAAACCACGCGGCAAACAGACATGCCGCACTGCCTGCCAGCAACACGCCTGCGCAAATCCAAAGCCCCAGACGTACCGTCATTGTTTTATCCCATCATCTTTCGACGTTTGTAATTGCATTTCCATTTGTCTGCTGCCATGCTTTCTGCCACATCGTTTCACCGTTTCTGTCCCCATCACAGCATCGTACATGAAAAGTGAATGGCAATGAAACGTATCCTTTCAGCTGCCACAATCAAAAACGCGTCATGAAAGGGAAGTGACCATTGCTGTGATCATGATAGAAACAAATCAATGCGCACAAATCTGTTTAACAACAGCGGATGAGATCCCCGCCGCAACATTCACACAAGCAATCCGCGCAAATCAACGCTGAGCAGGCATCGCAACAATTGGACGAATTCGAAGTGGGCGCGCCGTTTTGGTATCCGCGTCCAAACTGACCCGTATTGTCTCGCAAGTTGTCTCGTGCCATTTGATATTCCTGATTATTTGGGTCCATATAACACGCGGTTTCAAAAAACCGTTGCGCGTCATAATACCATCCCTTTTGGAGAAAAATACAGCCCTTGAGAAAGTTCCACTCTGCATTGTGTCCCTCTTGCGGAACACGGTCAAGCATCGTCTCCGCCTCCGCATATCTTCCGGCATTGATCAACATACGAATGCGCGCCCACTCGCCACTTCCCCCCGTTCCGGGACGAAATGAACTGCCTGCGTTCCAGCCGCCGTTACCGGTTGAACCGTGATTGCCAGCGGCTCGTTCCCGGCGAATCTGGTCATACGCCTCGTTGACTTCTTTCATTTTCTCCTGCGCCATATCGGCCAGGGGCGTGTTTTGATAATTGTCAGGGTGATATTTACGCGCCAGTTCGCGATATGCTTTTTTGATCTCCTCGTCGGTGGCATCTCGCGATACCCCAAGCACGCGATAAGGATCTGTCATGTCGTTTCCTTTCTGTTGTTTTTTGGCGGGGTACGTGCCACCGCCGTGATACGCGCACCGATAAACGTAAAACGGTGGGGCGTATATGTTATATGGTCATCCGTCTGTTCTTATGTACAAACGAAATGATGTTTGTTATTGCTAAAATTATTTGATGGATGGGTTGTTTCTTATTTTGTATCAGCCGAATCATTCTGATCAGCCTGCCGATCATCCTGATCAAAGGAGGTGGTGGAGCGTGCCTCTTGTGATGCTGTCTGCAGCTGCACCTGTGCCGTCTCTTGCAAACGACGTGCACGCCGTCTCTCTCCCGGATGTGACAACACTTCCTGCGCCGCATGGGGCATACCGACATACAACATATGGTACACCATACCGCTCTCCCCGTCGTGCTCCGGCAAACCGGTCAGATCCATTGCCTGACAAGCCCGTTCACACTCCATGGTTAACGCGCGGGTCAACAACGGCGTTTGCTGCGCAAGATACGTTTCATCTCCGCCGGATTGTAAGACCAAAGGATTATAATTTCCCTGACGCAAATCAGAAAAAAAGTCATCCACCGCGTCAACCATATAGATCCATTTTCCAACATGGTAACCGATCTCACCGGCGATCCGCCGCATCGCGGTGGACTCCAGCCCCGCTGAAAAAGCATCACGCAAAAGTTGTCCGAACACATCGGCAACGGCATCCAGCGACAGTTCCCGCTTCGCTTCCAATTCTGTCAAATGCTGTAAATGTGCACGCATCTGTTCGTTTAATTCATGCAATGCACTTGCACGGCGATACATCGGTTTGGCTGCGCCGGAAAGTACCCGTGCCGCAGCTCGTTTTGCGCCGGTTTGATCTGCAAGCTCATCTTGTAATTGATAATAGGTCAACAAAGCGGAAACATATGCGGCATATTGCAGTGCAACATCTTCTTTCGCCATGATGCGTCTTTTCACCGGGTGTACGGCGCATCGTTTGCGACAAAGAGTCACGGTTCGCTGCTGCAACGCCAATTGTACCAACACCAAGAACACCAAATCATACCGCAACGCAAGGGGAGACAGCCATCCGGTATTGTGCTTCATGCTGCGGCACAACCCGCAATACAACGCCTGATAATACGTATGTTCCCACACGCGCAATGCAGGGACATATGGTCTGACATATCCGAACATGGCATGCGGACTCCTCTCATCTCAAGTATGACAACAAATGTCTCTCAGCTGCGTGTCGATTTTGTATGATATTACAAGGTTCACACAATGATACATTTTATTATACCCGATTCCATCGATTCGTTGTTGAACGAACTGTTAACAATACACAGCCCGACATGCTGTCAATTCAACTGCCGCCAACGCTTTTCTTTGTTTTTACGGGTGTAAAACTGCGCTTGTTCATTTTTGTGCAAAACGCCTGTCCCACCGACCATATCGATGTTTGCTTTGATACAACTTTTTTTGCAATGCTTCTTGACTTTATCATGCTAAAGTGATATAATCTTTTCGTCAACACCCCGCGCCTGTAGATTTTCTCCCCCATGGGGACATTGGCGGGGAACAAAAACAAAAAAACAAATCTGAAAACAAAACCTTACAAGGCACCGTATCATGTACGGTGAGAAAGGAACGAACAACATGAAAAGCAAAAAACTTTTGGCCCTGTTTTTGGCGCTTCTGTGCTGCGTGTTGGCATTTGCGGGATGCAGCAAAGAGCAAGCAGATCAAACCGACGACGGGAACGGCGAGCGCGAGACGCTGGTGGTCGGCATTACAGATTTTCAGCCAATGGACTATCAGGAAGACGGCGAATGGGTCGGATTTGACGCCGATATGGCACGTGCATTTGCAGAATCCTTGGATATGGATGTAGAATTCATCGAAATCAACTGGGACCGCAAAGTCATGGAACTGGAAAGCGGTGCGATTGACTGTGTCTGGAACGGTATGACGCTGAACGACGAGACATTGTCGGCCATGGATTGCTCCAACCCCTACTGCCGCAACACACAGGTTGTGGTGATGCCCGAAGAAATTGCAGATCAATACAAAGATACGGATTCACTCAAAGATTTGACGTTTGCCGTGGAGGCTGGTTCTGCCGGCGAAGCAGAGGCCAAAAAATTGGGATTGAATGTAACCGCCGTGGATACACAGGCACGTGCTTTGATGGAAGTAAGCGCAGGAACCTCTGACGCTTGTGTCATCGATATGCTGATGGCCGGATCCATGACCGGTGCCGACACAAGCTATCCCGACTTGGTGCACACCATCATTCTCAATGAAGAAGAGGGCGAAACCTACGGCGTCGGCTTCAAAAAGGGCTCTGATTTGACCGAAAAACTCAATGAATTCTTTGTGGAAGCCTATGAGAACGGAACCATGCAGAAAACGGCGGAGAAATACGGCATTGCCGATGCATTGATCCCGCAGACGGGTGATACACAAGAAACCGCCAGTGCAACACAGGCAACGGAGCAGACCCAAGAATCTGACGCAACACAAGCAAGCGAAACGTCTGCTGCTTAATTTGCATGAAACATCGGCGAATATGTGATTCCCGATGTATCCATTTCACATGTAAACCGTTTGGTACGGGGGGAATGTATGACACATTTCCCCCATCGTTGCGTTTTTCATATTTGCAACAACGCTTTTTTTGCCGATTTTTGAAGAGTTAGACATCTGCCGTCTGCGCCGCGGGGCGAAACGGACAGGAAACGGAGAAAAATATGTTTCAAACCGTACTTTCAACCCTCTCCGAGGGCTTTCTGAAAACGCTGGAGCTGTTCGGGCTGACGCTCGCCGGCGCACTCCCGTTGGGATTGATCATTGCCTTTGGCTCCATGAGCCGTTTCACACCCTTGCGCGCTGTGGTGCGTACCTTTGTATGGATCATCCGCGGCACCCCGTTGATGCTGCAATTGATTATCATTTATTATTGTCCCGGCATGTTGTGGGAAAACATCTGGGGGCGCGGCGAGGAAGGCCGCTTCATCGCCTCGATTGTCGCCTTTATCATCAACTATGCCTGTTATTTTTCCGAGATTTACCGCGGCGGGATTCAGGCTGTACCACATGGACAATATGAAGCGGGACAAGTGCTCGGTATGACGCGCACACAAACATTTTTCCGTGTGGTGCTGCTTCAGGTGATCAAACACATCGTGCCGCCCATCTCCAATGAAATCATTACGTTGGTCAAAGATACCTCCATTGCCCGTGTGATCGCCCTGCAAGAACTGATCTGGATGGGTGAATCCTTTATGAAGAGCGACGGCCTTGTCTGGCCGCTGTTCTTTACCGCTGTCTATTACCTGGTATTCAGCGGCATTTTGACGCTGTTGCTGGGCAAGTTGGAAAAGAAATTAAGCTATTTTAAGGCATAAGGGGGTGTGGTAACCGTGGCCATTTTGGAAGTAACGCAACTGACAAAAAGTTTTGGGGATACAAAGGTCCTCAAGGGCATTGATTTTTCGATGGAACGCGGCGAAATCCTTTCCGTGATCGGTTCATCCGGCAGCGGAAAAACCACGCTGCTGCGCTGTCTGACATCCTTAGAAACAGCGGACAGCGGAAGAATCGTTGTGGACGGCGATTTGGTGTTTGACGGAAAAACAGAACTGTCGCGCGCACAAAAACGAAAAAACCAATTAAAGATGGGTCTGGTGTTTCAATCGTTTAATCTGTTCCCACAATACAATGTGCTGAAAAATGTCACGCTGCCCCGAATCCTCGCTGCAAAAGCGCATCCCGATTGGAAAACAAACAAGCGTGAAATTTTGGAACAAATCGATTCGGAAGCAAAACAACTGATTGATTCAGTGGGGCTATACGAAAAACTGGAAAATTACCCCTCTGAGCTTTCCGGCGGACAGCAGCAGCGCGTTGCAATCGCGCGGGCACTGGCCATGCACCCGGATATTTTGTGCTTTGACGAGCCCACATCTGCATTGGATCCCGAGCTGACCGGCGAGGTGCTGAACGTTATCAAAGAGCTTGCCACACGAGACATGACCATGATCATCGTCACACATGAAATGCGTTTTGCCCATGACATCTCTGACCGGATATTGTTTATGGACAACGGCGTTGTGGCTGCAGCAGGAACACCCGATGAAGTGTTCGGAGAACAGGCGCCGGCGCGCGTAAAATCCTTTATCGGCGCGCATAAATTTTGAATATCTGTTTCCAATCATGTTTTTTCCAATCACAGTTCGTTGGAAACGGCATCAGATCATATGATTGCCTTGATACACGGAGAAACGACAATGAAAATACCGCATCCGTCCGCCAACAGCGATTTTCCAGATCTTCCCGATCTTTCAGCCTTTTCTGACCTAACATTGGAGTCTGTTCCCTTACAGATATGCAATGAAACCGTCACAGATGAATCCTTGCATACACTTGCCGCACTCGTGGTATCGGCGCTCCAACACGCAAATAAAACGGTCGCCACAGCAGAATCTCTCACTGGGGGATATATTGCAAAAACACTGACCGATATTTCCGGTGCAAGCGGTGTTTTAGAGGGCGCGGTGGTCAGCTATTCCGACCGCATCAAACACAAACTGTTGGGTGTTCAAACGCAAACACTGCAAACATACACCGCCGTGAGTGCACAAACTGCTGCAGAAATGGCAAAAGGGATCCGTCTGGCTGTGGGTGCAGATATCGGGATCAGCGTCACCGGCGTAGCGGGCCCAACCGGGGGCACGGCACAAACGCCTGTGGGCTGTGTGTTTTTGGGATGTGCGACACAAAACGGCGTTGCTGTCACGCGTCTGCAATGCGGTGGGCATGCAAGCAAAACAACATCTCAAGCAACGCATGTTCCGGTTGCTGACGTAAAAGAAGAACTTTTGACCAAAGCCGCCGGAGAACAACAAACAAGTGGCATCGAACAAAACACCTTTCTCCAACGAGACAACGTCCGTCGTCAAACCGTGCAAGCAGCGTTGCAATGTATTCTGCAAACACTGCAAACGACAAAATAACAAACCAATATTTTTTCAACCATAGTGGGTATGTCCCCTTGTACACTGTCATGTCAATCATGCAACAACGATCTTTGATCGCTTTTTACAGCGTGATTTGCCATAAAAGAATATCGCTTTGTCTGAATGTTGAAACAACACAATTTGACAAAGCGATGTTTTTTTGTTATACTGAACAAAATAAGTGACGTTTGTTCGTCATATGTTTTGAATTTCGCTATAATTCCTGACACACGGCCACGGAAAAATGTGTGAGCGAAACGATACGTCTTCTTAGATGATGTGTTTGGTTACAACATTTGCCATCCCGCACACACCCGTTGGCGTCGTCAATTCCATCATCACCCATTCCTGTGACGGCAAAAGGAGAAATCATCATGCTTTGTCGATTTTGCAAGCGACAGATCGCCGACAGCACACGGATCTGCCCTTATTGCCTATCTGATCTTTTGTTAGGAACACCATCTGACTCATCCGTTTCAAACAGCGACGTTGCACCGCAGCAAAACGCGCACACAAGTGAGACGTCTCTGCAAAAACAGCGGGATGATCTGTACAAAAACTCCGCACAAGCATGGGAAAGCAAACATTCCGCAGCGGCAAACAAAGAAGAAATCGACAGCGCCGTACACCAAACAAACGGCACGCCTTTCACAGCAAACGCCTTGAGAGAAACCGTTACCGCTGCATCGTTACAAGCCTCATTGGATGCCTCGCTGCAGCATTTTTTATATGAACAAGACATGGCGCCAAACAAAAGTTCATCCTCCAACAGCCTAACAGGATCCAATCATACAGTACAAGCACCGCAAAAACCACTGGATACGGCACATGCTCAAAGTTTATCCTCACACGAGGCACCCCCACTACCGCACGACCCGTTTTTGGTTACCCCCAACGAATTGCTTCATGATGCAGCCGTTGCATCTTTTCAAAATGGGCATGAAACGGTGGCAAGTCATGATAATGCGTCCTCGTTTCACACAGATCAAACAAATGAACATCAATCAATCTCCGATAACGGAGGATCTGGGATGACCCAACAATCATTTTCCTTTTTATCAGCAACGCCATTCAACGGCGAAGAAAAACAACAACGACGCGTTTCAAACAACGCCGTACACGATGACATGGACAAACCACTGTCCACCGGCGCATGGTTCGGCTATTCCCTGCTGTTTGGCATCCCGCTGATTGGTTGGCTGTTGGCCATCATATTCTCCTGTGCGGCACACAATCAAAATGTGCGCTGCTTTGCCCGGAGTCGTCTTTTGCTCTTGCTTTTGGGTATCGCGCTCTGTATCGGGACGGGATTTTTACTGTGGTATTACGTCCCCTCTTTCCTGGACCACACAATTTTCCCGTTGCTTGTGCGATTGCGTGATTGGGTTGCGTCTGTTTTCCACACAATGTTCTAACATGCTCCTATCCATGACCGTTGTCTTTCCAACGCCACTGCCCGATATCTCTCTTTGGGCAGTGGCAATATCTTTATTCTTCTTTTGATGATGTACAACAATTTTGAAACAGTTTTTTATTTTTTTGATCGTCAAAAAAGAAATCGGTTTGCACATAATGCAAACCGATTGTCTATTCCGATATTTTTGTTTGGGTTTATGTTACACTGCAAAAAATCACAAACGCTCAGATTGCACGCGTGATCTTGTTGGAACGCAGGCAACGAGAACAAACATAAACCGTTTTCGGCGAGCCGTTCACGATCGCTTTAACCCGACGAATATTGGGTTTCCAAGTACGGTTGGTTTTTCTGTGGGAATGGGACACGTTATTGCCGAAAACAACGCCTTTTCCGCATACACTGCATTTTGCCATGGTGGACACCTCCTGTTATAGATCTCACATCATTCGTCCTGTGATTATCACAGATCAAATCTTGATTTTGTTTCGTTTCCACACACATCACACACAAGGTGTACCGTGCGTTTGCACTGAAAATGAAAAATGTTCTCGCCCGGCAAAACCGCTAAGGTTCGCGGCGATTCCGCATGTATATTATATGCGACGCATGTTATAGTATAGCACATCTACAAACCAAATGCAAGTATTTTTTTCAATTTTTTTCTTTTTTCCATTCGGATGCTTTACCGCTTTATTTACACGTAAAAAGGACTTCCTTTTATGAAACACATCAAGTTCATACAAATCACAGAAAATAAAAAACGTTTTCTTCCACTCTTACTCATGGCAGATGAACAGGAAAACATGATCGATCGTTATTTGAATCGCGGTACACTCTATGCCATACTGGACGATGCGTACAAATCAAGTGACACAAATCAGCCCAACCAAACAAATCTGCCAAACATCACACAGTCCTCTCTCAAAGGCGTATGTGTTTTAACAAACGAGGGAAACGGCATATTGGAAATCAAAAACCTTGCCATCGTACCGACGGCACGCAGACAAGGATACGGAAAAGCGGCAATCGAACAAATCATGAAAACCTATCGTAAACACTACGATATTTTGCAGGTCGGTACCGGCGAAAGTCCGCTCACGGTTCTGTTTTATCAAGCCTGTGGATTTACCTTTTCCCACCGAATTGAGGGTTTTTTTACAAAATACTATGATCACCCCATCTGTGAAAATGGTGTGATATTGAAAGATATGGTCTATTTTCGAAAATCACTGAAAACATTGCCATAAGTCAAACAAACAAGTTTTTACGATAAAATCTCCCCGTCGCACCGTTTGCGGCGGGGAGATTTGTTTTTGTCAAGTAACACGGCAACTCATTCCGGCAATCACATGTAACACACATCAAACACGCTCAGTTTCCATCTCCTAAAAAGTCACGGACAAACCAAATGTCGTTTGGCGGAATTTCAAGTGTTTTTTGGCTGAGAGGAAAAAGCACACTTTGCGCAGGGAATGGATCAAAGTGCAGCCGGTATGCACACAACGCCTGGTGCGCATAACCACGCGCACGATCCGTCGCATTGATCCCATATTTTCCATCACCAACCAACGGATGACCGATATGCGCCAAATGCGCACGAATCTGATGGGTACGACCGGTATAAAGTTGTACACGCAGAAGAGAAAACGCGCCGCGTGTTTGAAGAACTTCATAGCCCGTTTCCACTGTTTTTACACGTTCCTTTGGCACATGCTTCGGCACGCGGTCATAAATGGTAACCCGATTTTTTGATGCGTCTTTGACCAAGTATCCGGACAAATGTGCCGTCTTCGGCTCCTGCCGAAAATCACCATGCACCAAACAGAGGTACGATTTATGAACCTTGGAAGTACGAATCGCTTCATTGAGCGCACGAAGACCTGCCGCCGTTTTGGCAGACAGAACCATTCCGCACGTGTTGCGGTCAATCCGATTGCAAAGGGCCGGGGTAAAAGACTGTTCCTGCTGCGGATGATACGCGCCTGTTTGCAACAGATACGCCTTGATCTGATCAATCAAAGTCTCCCGCGCACCGCTGTCATCCGCATGTACCGGTACCCCTTGCGGTTTGTTGACAATCAAGACATTGGCATCCTCGTAAATAATATGCAGATGCGGAACGATATGCAAATATGCTGTATCGTGCGGCACATGTTCTAAAAATTCTTCCCGCACAAAAAGCTGTACCGTATCCCCAGGACGCAAGACATACTTTTGGTCTGTGCGGGATCGATTGACCTTGATTTTCTTTGTACGGATAAATTTGTACATCATCGAGGGTGGCATGTTGCGAAACGTTTTCATTAAGAATTTGTCCAGACGTTGTCCTGCGTCATTTTCTTGAATGAGCAACGTTTTCATTGCACCGCGTCATCCACATCATTCACTTGTTTTGTCTCATCTTCCGTCTCAGTCACGGCAATGTGTAATTCAGCCAGTGCATTGGGTTCCGGAGCAGAGGGACACTTCGTCATCAGTTCGCTTGCATTCTGTACTTTCGGAAATGCGATGACATCACGAATATCATCCAGTCCCAAAAGCAGCATGACCAAACGGTCCAGTCCAAACGCCAATCCGCCGTGCGGCGGCACACCGTACTGAAACGCTTCCAGCAAGAAACCGAATTTTGACTGATATTCTTCCGGCGGCATACCCAGTACCCGGAACATTTTTTCCTGTATTTCAGGACTGTGAATACGAATAGAACCGCCGCCGGCCTCGTAACCGTTGATCACGATATCATATGCTTTCGCGCGTACGTTTGACGGATCGACATCCATCAGCGAAATGTCCTCATCCATCGGTGCGGTGAACGGATGGTGCATGGCATAATACCGCCCATCCTCTTCGCTGTATTCATACATGGGAAATTCCGTCACCCATGCAAACCGATATTCCCCTGGTTTGATCAAATGCAATCGCCGCGCAAGTTCACAGCGAAGCGCGCCCAATGCGTCAAACACCACCGTATTTTGATCTGCCACAAACAGCGCCACATCGTTTTCTTCCAGTTGCAATGCCCGAATCAGTGCCTGTTGTTTTTCCTCGCTTAAGAATTTGAAGAAGGAAGAGGTCACCTCGCCTGCCACATTGCGCCAATATGCCAGTCCGTGTGCACGGTACGTCTTCACAAACCGGGTCAAAGCATCGATCGTCTTTCGGGTCAGTTCCTCCGCTTTTCCCTTGACGACGATGGCACGCACACTGCCGCCCGCTTTGACCGCATTTTCAAAGACACCAAAGCCGCAATCAGCTACCACATCCGATACATTTTGCAATTCCAGACCAAACCGCAAATCCGGCTTGTCCGAGCCGTATCGCTCCATCGCTTCTTTCCAGGGAATGCGCACAAAGGGCGTTTGGATGTCCATATGCAAGATCTCGGCAAACAGACGTTTCAAAAATCCCTCATTGACGGCAATCACATCATCTTCATGCACAAAGGACATTTCCAAATCGAGCTGTGTAAATTCAGGCTGTCGATCGGCACGCAAATCTTCATCCCGGTAACAACGGGCAATTTGCATATAACGGTCAAAACCGGATACCATGAGCAGCTGCTTGTAAATTTGCGGCGACTGCGGCAATGCATAAAATTTTCCCGGGTGTACGCGGCTGGGTACCAAATAGTCCCGTGCGCCTTCCGGTGTCGGCTTGACCAGATTGGGCGTTTCAATTTCAATAAATCCCTGCTCGTCAAAATATTCATGCGCCACGCGCGTAATTTGATGTCGCATCATAATATTGCGCTGCAAATCGGGGCGACGCAAATCAAGATACCGATACTTTAACCGCGTCTCGGCCTTTACAGCGCTGTTTTCCTCAATGGCAAACGGGGGCGTTTGCGCCTCGGAAAGTACACGCAGTGTATCCACGGCAATTTCAATCTCACCGGTGGGCAAATTGGGATTGACGGACGAGCGCAGGCGTACCGTTCCCTTGGCACACAACACATATTCCGCGCGCACACCGAACGCGGTATCAAACACATCTCGCGGCGTTTGCGCATCAAACGCCAACTGAATCATGCCCGTGCGGTCTCTCAAATCGATAAAAATCAACTGCCCCAAGTCACGCTGGCGCTGGCACCAGCCCATCAGGCATACCTGTGTGCCCACATCTGCTTTGGTCAATTGGGTACAATAGTGTGTTCTGTGGTCATCTTTTCCAAGCAATTCTGCCATTGTTGCTCTCTCCTCGTCTTTTCCATCCCCTCACGCCGCTCTTACATATAAAAAAACACATCTGCACCGTGTGTGTTAACACATGCCGTTATCTCAAAAGATCCGCACAGCTATGAGGTTCCGTCGGTTGTTATCTTACAAATAAATATCAGTTTATTATACACCGCCGTACACGCGGTTGTCAACTGCCCAAACAGCAAAACGAACGACCTGTATCATTGATTATCTCATTACATTTCCCGGCCATGATCAGCAAATTTAATAGAAAAAAGTGAAAGAAAAAAATATGCCGTTTTTACCCAACGCGATTCGTTCTCCACCTTTCCCCATTTCATCTCACATCTGCTTTCTTCCTCACAGATGTATATGATTTTTTCATCATTCTACACCATATCATGATACGAAATGTGCGTCTTGTCTTTGCGACGAGACGCACGTTTTTCACAGTTCTTTCAGCGTGGCTGCAATCTCCAATAACAGCTCAGAAAATTGCTCGGACAAACGCGTGGCCGTTGTTTGCACTTCTTCGTGACTGAGCGGCGCATCGCTCACGCCCGCCGCCATGTTGGTAATGCAGGAAATGCCGCCAACCTCCAACCCCATGTGCCGTGCCGCAATGGCTTCACACGCCGTGCTCATGCCAACCGCATCGCCGCCCAACATACGATACATCCTGATTTCCGCCGGCGTTTCATAGCTGGGACCGGACAACTGCACATAGACTCCTGAACGCAAGGGGATCTTGCATCGATCTGCCACATCAAACATCACATCGCGCAACCGCGCACTGTATACCTCGCTCATGTCCGGAAACCGCGGACCCAAAAAGGAAAGATTTTCTCCGCGCAAAGGATTATCCACCGCCGTGGCAATGTGGTCGGTAATCACCATCAGATCCCCGGGGGAAAACGAAGGATTCATACCACCCGCGGCATTGGTCAAAAGCAAAAAACGCGCCCCGAGCATCCCCATCACACGAATCGGTAACACAACCTGCGACATGGAATAACCTTCGTAATAATGAACCCTTCCCTGCATCACCACCGTCGGTACACCGGACAATTTTCCAAACAAAAACTGCCCTCGATGTCCGGGTACCGTAGAACGCGGGAATCCCGCCAGCGTCTCATACGGGATGGTTGCACATACCTCCATTTTTTGCGCCAACTCGCCCAACCCCGACCCGAGTACCAGTGCTAATTTGGGACAAATATCGGTCTGTTGCCGGATCTGTGAAACGATATCATGCAGGCGTGTCTGCATTTCTTGCTCTGTGCCCAACTGCAAATCCCTCTGTTTTGTTCCCGGCGCTTGATGTGGCGGCATAGGTGTTTCATTCTGCGACATATCGTTTCCTCCGTGATATGAATTTCATGATTTTTGTTTGAGTTGATTGTTCTCAACATTCGGATTGATCGGTATCTTGATGCAACCAACAGAAAAAATTTTGCTGCACCGTATGTTGCAGCCGTTGTTTTTCACCATCCGGCAAAAATGCACCTTGCGCGGCATTACAAGCAATCTGCAAAAGCTGTTCGTCTGTCAGGGAAAACTGCCGCTGTACGCGCAGATATTCCTTGTGCAAGGTTGTATTGGAAACCGTCATGTTGTCTGTATTGAGCGTGACACAGAGGCCGGCTTCCAAAAAACGAGCCAACGGATGGGCTTCCGCGCTTGCAGCGGCTCCCGTTTGCAAGTTACTGGTATAACACATTTCCAACACCGTTTGCTCCTCGCGCAAACGCTGTAACAAGGAAGAATCCTCTTGGGCACGTACGCCGTGTCCAATCCGTCTGGCAAAACAGCGCAACGCCGTCCACACACTTTGTGCTCCCGCAGCCTCGCCGGCATGAATGGTCAACGGTACCCCCTCCTGATGCGCAGCTGCAAATAAATCGACAAATTGGTTTGTGGGATAACGCGCCTCGTCCCCGGCCAGATCAAGTGCACAAACGAAACGATGTAAATATTGAGAAGCAAGCGCAACGGTTTGCATGTTTTGTGCACGGTTGTCTGCCCCGCGCATACAACACAAAATCAGTCCGACCGATAATCCGCACGCCTCTGTTCCCTGTGCGCAACCCGTTACGGCCGCCTGCACCACCTGTTCCTGTGTCAATCCGCCTCGGCAATGCAACTGCGGCGCGAAGCGAATTTCCGCATAACACAATCCCTGGCGTGAAAGTCTCACAATCAACGATCGAAATGCAAGCGTAATGGTCTGTTCGGTTTGCAGCACCGAAAGCGGCAATTCAAATTTCTGCAAATAACCGCCAAGGCTGCCACCGCCGGGCGGCGCAACCAAAAGCGTATCCAAAGCATGTGGCCCGTCCGGCATCGGTGGCAGAGAAACGCCGGAAAGTGACGCCAATTGCAACACGTCTCGTGCGGAAAGCGATCCATCCAAATGCAAGTGCAGATCAATCACGGCGGCAAATGCTCCTTTTCTAAAAATCATTCTCCCTTTTCGGAAACCAGCAAACATATTGTTCCCTGTTCGAATCCCGAATATCGGTCATTTCTTTTCCTTCACTATAACAAAATGCCCCTACTTTGTCAAGCGAGAAAAAGAACCACACACGGGAAAACCGTGTAATAAAACACCCCAAAAAAGCAGCGCGGGGGCATGTGCCCCCGCGCTGTTTTGAAATACGTTGCAATAGGGGTGTCCCTCCCGCACTTGCAATCAATTTACCGGTGCTTTATTGGACAAACATCCACATCTTTCACAAACGATCAATTGCAAACGGCGGCCTGATATGCTGCGTCATCCACCGCTTCTAACCAATCATTGGAAAGATCCGTACCGGGTACCTCTACGGCAAGATGCGAAAACCAGCTGTTCGGTGCTGCGCCATGCCAGTGTTTGACACCGGCTGGGATATTCACAACATCTCCCGGAAACAGCTTACGCGCTTTTTCACCCCATGCCTGATAATAACCCGTACCGCCCACGCACACCAAGATTTGTCCGCCGCCGCTTGTCGCACGGTGCACATGCCAGTTGTTGCGGCATCCCGGTTCAAACGTGACATGAAAAATGCCGACCTGTTCGCCGGATACAGGTGCAAGATAGCTTTTACCGATAAAATATTTTGCAAATGCCGTATTTTCTTCCCCGATGGGAAACAGAAGCTGTTTTTCATATGCCTCTTTTTGCACTTCTTTTTCGTTTGCCACAGCGGTTTTGGTCGATTTCACCGTGACATCATTGTCTCTGGGGTCCTGCCACACCTGCACGGCCATGCGAAACGCTGCCCATGCCTTTGGCCATCCGGCATAAAACGCAGCATGCGTCAAAATTTCCGCAATTTCTTCTTTTGTGATCCCATTGTTTTTCGCCGTTTGCAGATGATATTGAAACGAGCTGTCGACCAGCCCCTGTGCCATCAGGCACACAATGGTAACCAGGGAGCGATCGCGCAGAGAAAGCTGTTCCTCGCGGCTCCACACTTCCCCAAACAACACATCATCATTCAGCTGCGCAAATTTTGGTGCAAACGTGCCCAATTGATCTCTTCCCGCCATTTGTTTTTTCATCGCTATATCCTCCTTTTGTTTTGGTTGGTTTCTCATGCATCATAAAAACGCCGCGGCGCATGACAAGCCGCATTTGTTTTATGACGATACACATCGATCCAAAGCGTTCCCGTCAAAATGTTTGCACACTAGCATAATGCATGTTCGATACCGTTTTATTTTGAAACGGACGATATTTTATCATTTATACCACACCGGTTGGCTGATTCTGTGCCATCACACCGACTAGTGCATGAGGCACATACAATTCTTCCAAATAAGCCATCTGTTCTGCCGTAAGATGTAAATTGACTGCCGCTGCGGCTTGTGTTACATGCTCTAATTTGGTCATACCGACCACAGGGGCATTGACACGTGCCAGCAACCAAGCAAGTGATACTTGTGTCATAGACACGCCCAACTGATCGGCGAGTATCGCAACACGATCAATGATTTTTTGATCTTGTAACGCTGTGCCATCATATTTTCCCTTGGCATAAGAATCTGTTTCCAGGCGCAGGGATGTCTGTCCCTTTCGTTTGGACAGACGTCCGCCAGCCAGGGGGCTATAGGGTGTTATAGCAATGTCGTCCTCCTTACAAAGACGTACCATTTCGCGCTCCTCTTCGCGGAAGATCAAATTATAATGTCCCTGCACTGCAACAAAGGGCTGAAATCCTTCTTGTTTTGCCAGTGCGTTTGCTTTGGCAAGCTGATACGCATAACAGTTGGAAATTCCAACATACCGCACTTTACCGGCACGTATGACACGATCCAATCCATCCATCCATTCATACAGCGGGGTTTGATTATCCCACATATGGTAAATGTACAAATCAATATAATCTGTGCCCAAATTTCTAAGACTTTGTTCCACCGCATTTTGAATATGCGCCTGCCCGCTGACGCCCGCTTCCATTTCCTCTTTGGTACGTGGCAAAAATTTGGTTGCGACCACCACTTCATCCCGCCGTACCGACTCTTTGAGCGCTTTTCCCAGATATTTTTCACTGGTACCGCACTGATATGCCGCAGCCGTGTCAAAAAAGTTGATGCCATTGGAAAGCCCGGCATGAATGATTTCCCGACTTTTTGTTTCATCCAATGTCCAAACATGCTGTCCCAGCCTGTTATCTCCAAATCCCATGCATCCCATACAAATACGGGACACGTTCAGATCTGTATGTCCAAGTTTCTGATATTCCATGTTTCATTTTCTCCTTTCCTTCAAAATTTGTTATATTGTTCCTCTTTCTTGATCCACATTTGTTTCGGACAATTCCACAATTCCACAACGGAGATAATCAATATGCGCAACCAATTTTTCCAAATCATGGATGGTTTGCAGCAATGCATCACGCCGCATTTGAAGCATCCGCCGACGTTGTTGTACCGTTTGCGGTCCCTGCAAACAAAGGCACAGATAGGTCCTTGCCTCCTGTTCGGTAAATCCAAGTTCATACAATGTCATGACCAAACTCAGGTTTTTCAAATCTGCATCGGTTTGCAAATCTGTTTTTGTTTCTTTCCCCGCTTTTTGCGTTCCATTTGCGCACAAATTCCACTGTTCATAGGCACGTAACACACGCAAAGGAATGCCATAGCGCTTGCTCATGTCTCTCATTTTTTCAGGTTTCATGATATTTCCTTGTTTTCTATATTCTTTTTGTCAGGCCAGCGATTTCTTCCAATCACAATGCTGTCATGCCCAATCAAACAAAACAGGTGTTCCAGGCAAACGCCTGAAACACCTATATCATAGATCGTCCTTTTTATGATGTCAAATACTTATATGTTATCGTGAGACATACGAAAACCGTATTTCAGATGCCCCAAATATGCCGAGACCAGAGGGGAAAGTGTTTGGTTCTTTTTCCAAACGAGCACGGCGCCAGACGTCATTTCCGGAGAGAGTGGGACAAAACACAGATCCTCAAACACCGTCGAAAGATCAAACGCCAACGCCACACCAAGTCCACTGCGAACCATGGTTGCAGCGTTTACCACCAAATTGTATGTCGCAGCAATTTCAAGGTGGTCATACAAATCACCAAACCACCCGGCAAGCTCGTTGCGCACCACCTCGCGCCACGGCATAAGCAATGGCACGGACAACAAATCTGCGGGTGTTACATGCTTGCGCGCTTGAAGTTTGTCACCTTGGCGTACCAAAACGCCCCATCGGTCACGCTGTGGCAAACGAAGAAATTCGTATTTGCCGATATCCACCGGTTCCGTGAGCAATCCCAGATCGAGCAATCCTTTTTCAATACGCTCTTTGATTTCATCCGCGGTGGCACTATGAACGGAAAAACGCACGGACGGATGCGCCGTTCGAAAAGACACCATCTGTTCAGAGAGAAACGACATATTTTGCGTCTCCCCACTGCCAACGGAAATTTCCCCGGAGAGCACATTGGTGCGGTCGGTGAAATCACGGCGTGTTTTCTCTGCCAAATCGACAATTTCCTGTGCCCGTCGACGCAACAGCATCCCGTCATCGGTCAATACAATGTGGTGATTGCTGCGGTGAAACAGTTTCACGCCAAGCTCTTCTTCGAGTTGCGCAATTTGACGAGACAACGTGGGTTGTGTCACATGCAACAACTGTGCCGCACGGGTTATATTTTCCTCTCTGGCAACGATCAAGAAATATTGAAGCACGCGCAATTCCATATATAACCCTTTCCTTGATTTTCAAAACAAAAAAATACGGCATCTGTCAACTATATCAATCTATCATTTAACACAATATCAATAAAACTGCGGAGTGTAATGTTTTTTCATCCCTTTGTTTCCTGCTGTTTTTCAATCAAGTTCATCATATCATAAAATTTTTATCCGGTCAACAAATCCTTTCGTTTTTCAAAGAAGAGAACCGTACGCAAGGTTCACCGTGTCAGTAGTTCTGTTTACAATGATTTTACCGTTTCATATGATCAAGTTTTTTGTCGGTTTGTTTCATTTTGCTTATCATCACGTTGCATGACACTTGGTCAAAAATCGCTATACGCATGACACAAACGACGTAAAGAGACGGGCAGGAAATGATGAAATATATTTGTCAAAATCTTTATGAATTTGGCGAAAGATGGTAGACTTTCAGACGGTTATGTGTTATACTATACGGAGTGTATGGTACGAAAAAGAAATGAAAGGAACGAAAATTCATGAAACATTCCAATGATGCCATCGGGTATCTTCCCCAAGAACGCCCTGGCTTTATCAAGCTACTGCTGTACGCCATTCAGCAAGTCATTGTGATGTTCCCCGCCACTGTTACCGTGGCGCTTGTCACAGGCTTTCAAGTTTCCACCACCATCTTCGCCAGTGGTCTGGCCACGCTGTGCTTTATTTTGATCACCGGCAGAAAAATTCCGCTCTATTACGGTTCCAGCTTTGCATATCTGACAGCCATTTCCAGCATGTGCGCAGCAGAGGGTTTTGTCAAGGTGGACGGCATTTTGCCGACCGAAGCCATTCAGTACGCACAGTTTGGTATCATTCTTTCCGGTTTTGTGTCCATTGCCGCCGGCCTTTTGGTTCGTTTTTGCGGCAGAAAAGCGGTGGAAACCATTTTGCCCGCTTCCGTGACAGGCCCGGTTGCAATGATCATCGGTCTTACCCTTGCGGGAAATGCCCTGAGCGATGCTATTCCAAACGACACCGCTGTGACAAGCACCAACGTTTGGTGGACGGTGATCGCGCTGGTCACGCTGGTCTCCACCATCATCTATTCCAAATATCTCAAGGGCTTTTTGGGACAGCTGCCATTGCTGCTCGGTGCCTTGACCGGCTGTGTGGTTGCCGGCATCGCCTTTGCATTCGGCTGGGCGGATCTGTTCCGCGCAATGCCCCCGGCGGCATTGGAAGCATCCGCTTGGAAACTGGGTGACGGTTCCATCTTTGCCGTTCCCGCGTTCTCCCTTCCCAAGGTATCCTGGACGGCGGCCGCGGCAATCATGCCCATTGCCATTGCTACCATTCCGGAGTCCACGGCACACATGTATCAGCTGGACATCTATGTCAATGACGTGGCACGGAAGAAAGGCAAAAAAATGAAATACAGCTTGGTTGACATGCTGGACCGCAACCTGATCGGCGACGGTATCTGCGACATGATCTCCGGCGTGGTGGGTGGTCCTGCCGGAACCAACTACGGTGAAAACATCAGTACGATGGCCATCACCAAAGTCTTTTCTGTTCCCGTTCTGGTCGCTGCATCCATCATCGCCATGATTGTCAGCTTCTTCACTCCTTTGATTCAGGCAATTTACGGCATTCCCTTGGCCGTGATCGGCGGACTTGAGATTTATCTGTTCGGCGCCATCGCCGCACAGGGTATTGCCATTATGATTGAAAAGAAAGTGGACATGTTCTCCTCCAAAAACATTGCCGTGATCGCTTCGATTATGGTCATCGGCATCGGCGGCAACTACGCCTTTGGCGGGAATATTCCTTTCTTTGGTCTGCAAGTCCCCTGTATTGCAGGTGCCGCAATTTTCGGAATATTGTTAAATTTGCTGCTGAGCATCGGCGAAAAGAGAAAGAAAAACAGCGATACAAATGCACCGGCAGAAATTGCAGAAGAAGCGACACAACCCCAAGCTGCTGCAAAAACAGATATGGAGTGAGCAAAAACAGCGATTATCGAATCGATTTCGCCGTTCAGAACTGCTCACAATCAGACCATATAATTCTTTGAAGTACAAAACCCAAGGTACGGACGGTTGTCCCTGCCTTGGGTTTTCTTTTTGATCTGATTATGATCATAAAATCTGTTCACACATATGGGAAATCAAAGATTTTCACGATTGGCATCGCAATGCAATTGCCATAATACACCTTTTGCTCCGAATAACATCGCCAAAAGGCCAAATCATGAAAAAACCGGAATACCGCCGTTGTTTGATCATCTTTCAAGTGAAAAATACAAACGACTTTCCCGCCTCGGAAATCTGATGTTTTTGCACATGAAACACCGCTTCCAGCACACCTTCATTGACGCATGCCTGCGTATCACCGGAAAAACGGATGTGTCCTTCATCCAAAACGACAATCTCATCCGCATAACGAACAGCCTGCGAAAGATTGTGCATAACGACGAGAAGCGTCATCCCCTTCTCTTCTTTTAAGGCTTGCAGTAACTGAAAAAAAGCAGTTTCATATTCCATATCCATATATGTGGTCGGCTCGTCCAGCACAGCAACATCGGTTTGCTGCGCCAAAATCATCGCAAGATACGCCTTTTGTTTTTCTCCCCCGGAGAGATTTGGCAAAAGACGATGGCGCAGGTGCGTAATACCGATCTCCTCCATGGCATCCCGCACAATCTGCCGGTCCGCATCCGTTTGTCGTTTGCCGAAATCAAGATAAGGGTTGCGGCCAAACGTCACCAACTCCTCCACCGTAACCGCTGGGGCAGGCAATACCTGCGGCAAAATGGCAATTTGACGCGCACACGCACGCCGTTTCATTTGGGCAATATCGTTTCCGGATATGGTAATGGTTCCCGTATACGAAATTTCGCGGTTCATACAGGAAATCAGCGTGGATTTCCCACTGCCGTTTCTGCCAACCAGTGCCGTGAGTTTATGAGGGGCAAGTGCAAAACTGACTTGATCCAACACCCGCCGCGTTCCAAATGAAACACCCACACCAGAAAAATTCAACATGAACGCACCGACCTCCTTTTGAGCAACAAAAAGAAGAAAAACGGTGCGCCGATTAAAGACATGACAATGCCCACCGGAATCTCGGAAGGGGCAAACGCAACCCGCCCGATCAAGTCTGCCGTCAGCACCAACATGCTGCCCACAACGGCAGATACCGCCAACAGCATCCCGGTTTTTGTCCCCACCAGTTTACGGGAGATATGCGGCACGATCAACCCCACAAAGCCCAAAAGCCCCGCAAAGCTTACGACCGCAGCCGCAGAAGCGCTGGCACATACCAGACATAACATACGCACAACGCCCACCCGTACGCCAAGAGATAACGCCATACTGTCCCCCAGACACAATAAATGGATTTTACCGGAAAATCCAACAGATATCGCAAAGGACAGTAAAATGATCGCACCGGGTAACCACAACAGAGTAGTATCGGTATTAGACAATCCGCCCACCGAAAAATAATTATAAGAAACCAACACGTCCGTGTCCAACAGAGAGAAAAAGGAAATGCCTGCATTGAGCACTGCCTGCACGGCGATACCGGCTAAAATCACGGTAGCTTTGGAAGCGTCTACACGTCGCGCCACCGCCATAATGAGTAGGGTCGTCAAAAACGCCCCGCAAAATGCGGCAAACGGCAAACCAACCACCGCACCGGGAAAATAACTTAAAATCAAAATGACCGCAAATCCTGCGCCGGCATTGACACCGATGATGTTGGGACTGGCAAGATCATTTCCCGTTACACTCTGCAACAGCACCCCGGACACGGAAAGTCCGATCCCGGCCAAAACCCCCTGCAACAAGCGGGGCAGCCGCAATGAATACAAAATAAGTGTCTGTGCCTCATAGCCTTCTTTGCCAAACAATCCCGCAAAAAAGGTTTTCCAATCCATCCAAGCACTACCGAACCTTAGAGAAAGCAAGCATACACACAACAAAAGCAGGCACAGAACCGAAAAGCCCTTTGCCGTGGCAAAAAAGTTGCGATGCGTCCCTGCTTTTGTCTCATGTTTCATCGGTTATTGCTCCTTTGGATACAACAAATCAGCCAAATACTGATATGCTTCACCCCATCGTTTGTTGGGCTTGAATTGAAATAGGTCTTTGGGCAAATAGGCATACCTGCCCGCGCGAACCGCATCCAAATGTTGCCAGGCATCCTGTTGCAACACACTGTCCATATACGCCTTGGCTGCCGCTTCATCACCCATGGTGGAAATGAAAATATAGTCCGGATTCTCCGTCACAATCTCTTCCAAGCTGAGCCCGTCCAAAAGTATCGGCGCGTTTTCAGCGATGTTATACGTTCCAAGTTCTTTGAGCATCACACAAACAAAATTGTTCTCTGCAGTCTTTGCCTTGGTTGCGCTGTATTTGGAACCTGCCCGTACAAACAAAATGCGCAACGGCGCTTCTCCGTTTGTGGGGGATGTGGCAGACAACAAATCCTGTATTTGTTTTTGTACTGCTGCCCCATATGTCTCATAATTGTCAGACTTTTGCGTGATGTCGGTACATATTTGAAGCATGTACAAATAGTCGTCAAACGACTCCACATGGAACACGGCGGCCGCAATGCCATTCTTTCGCAAAAATTCCGCCGTTTTCACCTGTTCTTCCAGATCTGCCGAACAAATGACAAAATCCGGTTGGTAAGAAAGCAACAGCTCGTTGTTGATCGTCTTTCCGGCCCCATCGTCTACCAAACGTGCTTCTTCATCCGCAAATCCACGCGCCACACTCTCTCCCACGGTGATGTCCACCTGCCCGCCGGCAGTCTGCCATACATCCGCAAACGAAGAGAACAACACAGCCACCTTTTGGGGCTTTTCGGTCAAAATCACCTCGGTATCCGTATCATCATAAAACGAATAATAAGGTGTCTGCGCAGCAGAATTTGTTGTATCCGTCTGGTTTTTATCCGCACTGCTTTGACAGGCGGTCAAAGAGACCGCCGTTGCCAAAGCAAGCAAACATATCACCGCTTTTTTTAACAAGTCGCGCCACCTTTCAAGTGCTTTTGTGCGGAAAGATTTTCTTGTTTGCGTTCCAAAAGTGCATCGGAAAGCAGCTGTTGCTGCACATTTTCAAATCCCAGTCGTTGTACGGTATCCGCAAACCGTTCTCCTGTAATCCCCTGTTCGCGGAACAACAAAATGGCCTTTTCTGTCACGCGTAGCACTTCTTCCTTATCTGTAAATACTTTCTCCAAATATCTGCCGCGGGCAACTTTTTTGCCCCAACGCCCGCCGATGTAAATGCGATATCCGTTTTGGCTATCATCCAATGCATGGAACGGGCACTTTCCGACACATCGTCCGCAGTGATTGCAGGCGGCAGGATCGATCACAACTTTACCGTCCTGTACCTTTGCCACATGGATGGGACATGCATTTTCCACTTGACAAACCTTACAACCGCGGCACCGTGCCGTATCCACCAAAGGCACGCGCTGCCCGATAATCCCCAGATCGTTCAAATCCGGTTTCACACAGTTGTTGGGACAACCACCCACTGCAATCTTAAATTTATGCGGCAATTTCACATCGCGATATCCATGATAAAACCGTTCATGGATCTCTTCGGACAGCGCAAACGTATCAATTAAACCGTATTGACAGGTTGTTCCTTTACAGGATACAACCGGACGTACTTTGGAACCTGTTCCCCCGGTCTCGAGTCCCGCCTGTGCCAAGAAATCGCACAGCGGTTCGATGTTATCAAACGGTACACCCTGAATTTCAATGGTCAGGCGAGATGTCATGGTAATTTCCCCGCTGCCGTAAAGTTCTGCGGCTTTCGCAATGACACGACTCTCTTCCGCTGTAATCTTACCATTGCGAGTGATCACTCTTGCATTGAAACGATCCGTGGTACGCTTATCAAACAAAAATCCAAGCGCTTTGACCCGCGTGATATCCGCCTGAGACAATGCCGTTGCGACATTTTTTACTTTCACGTCATTGAAAAACGTTGCCCCCTCCAGCACCACGGTATTTTGATATCCATAATAGCGCATCTGGTTTTGTAAAAAGTATCCGCGTTTGCCGCGTGCGCACACAAGCAAAAGTTTCTCCTCTTTGCCGATCCCCGCAATCTCTCCATTGACCTTGGTCAAATCCACAAACGTCGCGCCGCGGATGGTCGGTGTAGGTGCCACATCAATGACGCGATAATCGTCTGCTGCACCGGCGGCATATTCAGCCGGCGTCATGCTCACCAGCTCGCCGCTCAATTTGTTTTGCAGAATATATACCGCTTGGACAAAGGGATGAATGGCAGTAGAAAACGGCGGAGCATAGGCATAGTCCGCATTTTCAAAATCCTCCAGTGTCGCTCCTAAATTGATACCCGTAACCGCAATATCCACCATTTTATCCACGGCACCGGGACCCAGCACCTGCATACCCAACAGCCGACGGGTGGTTCGATCCGCAATCAGTTTGGTCGCGAAAAACGAAGCATCGGGATAATAATGTGCCTTGTCATCCGTGACAGCCAAAACGCTGACCACGTCATACCCCGCATCTTTGGCCTGCGCTTCTGTTAAACCGGTGCGCCCGCAGTTCAGCGCCGGCAACATCACCACGCCCGTACCTAACACACCGGGATAGCGCACTGCTTTTCCGCTCAAACCTTTCGCCAGTGTCCGTCCCTCCAAATTGGCAGAGGAACCCATGGGGGAATACTGACGTTTCCCCGTGATACGGTTGGTGACAAGCGCACAGTCCCCCGCCGCGTACACATCGGGCAAATTGGTCTTCAGCTGCGCATCAACAACAATCGCGCCCTTTTCCATCTCAATGCCGGTATCGTTCAAAAATGCAGTGTTGGGGCGAATGCCCGTCGATAACACCACCAAGTCTGCCGGCAGTTCTGCAAAAGCCGTCTTGACCCCTGTGACCTGCGTCTCTCCAAGCAGCCGCTCCACCTTGGTGTCCGTCAAAATGCGCATGCCTTGCCCACGCAGGTGCCGCTGCACATAATTTGCCATCTCTGCGTCCAACACATTGGGCAAAATTTGCTTCGCGACGTCAATAACGGTCACCGAAATGCCGCGCGCCATCAGATTTTCAGCGCATTCCAATCCGATAAAACCGCCGCCGATGATCACAGTCTTCTTGGCGTTTTGTTTCTCTGCATACGAACGAATATGTATGGCATCATCCGGTGTACGCAGTGTGAACACACCGTTTAATCCTACGCCCTCTATTGGCGGAAGAACAGGACTTGCACCGGTGGCAATCACCAAGCGATCATAGGGATACTGTTCCTCCTCACCGGTTTGCAGATTTTTTGCCGTAACAATTTTCGCCTTGCTGTCCAATGCAGTCGCTTCACGCCCGGTATATACCTGCACACCGGTCAGTGCCGCGTATTTTTCCGGGGTATTGACGATCAATTCTTCACGGCTTTCGATTTTTCCACCGATATAATAAGGCAACCCGCATCCGGCATACGAAATGTCCGGATCTTTGGTGATTAACATCACCGCAAAGTCCCGGTTTTCCCGTTTCAATTTTGCCGCGGTCTTTGTTCCCGCTGCAACACCGCCAATGACCAAAATTTTCATTGTCACCATCTCCGTTCTGATTATTTTGTTGTTGCTCAATCTTCTATCGTTTATCATTCTCGCCGGGATTGGCATTTGCACCTGTTTTTCCGCCGCTATCCCGCGTCCATGGCACCCATGATTCTCAAAAACAGAGCGGAAAATTTTTCTAACATCTGCGACGTTCGTTGTGCAAAGTATACCGCAAAATACATCGAGAGTCAATGACTTTTGTCCTTTTCCGTTTCTTTGCGATCACAACAATATTTGTAAAATACGCCGGGACAACAACCTGCCATTTTCACATCACCGATAAATTTTTGTTTTATTTCTCTCATTTCAAAACACGCGGTACAAAATCAAAAAATCACCCCTGCAGTGCGCCATTGACGCATCACAGGGGTGGTTTTACACGGAAAAGAGTTAAAATTGACACACACATACAACGCTGGGCATGGAGCACAGATATGCCATCATTCCAACTTGATGGTGCTGTGTTTGGCTACATAGGCAATCTGGCAGCAGATCAAGCCAATAAAAACTTACCCAACCACGATGAGCACAGAATCTTCTGTGGCCAAAAATCCATGTGAATGTCCGATGTTGCACAAGGAAACATCTCCCGGCTTCATCTCATATTCTACACCGTCATATGTCAGAATGCCGGCCCCGGACATCAGATAATAAATTTCTTCCGTAGACGTATGCTCGTGAACGCCGATCGAAACACCGGCTTTCATATCATCGAAGTGCATGAACTGAAATTGTTGCGAATCGCATCCGTCAAGCAAACTCTTGCAATTCAAAATCCCCTGTCCGCCGTGGCACTGATCAAAATGTCCCCAGCTGATTTCCTCGTTTTTTCTGATTGGTTTCATATGTTCTCTCCCTTATGATAAGTCATTTTTCGTCTGTATTCAGAAGGGGTCATACCATATTTTCGTTTGAACACCTTGTTGAAATAAGAAATATCGTGAAACCCAATGGCTTTGACCACTTCTTTTACTTTTTTGCCCTCCAGTAACTGCCTGGATGCAATTTTGAACCGTTCCGTTTCTATATATTCATGCGGGGTGATTTTCATCTTGTTCTGAAACAATTGATAGAATACGGTTTTCGTGTATCCGCACGCTGAAATCGTTTCTTCCACCGTGATCCCTTTGTCTAAATTTTCATGTATAAATGCAAGCGCCGTTTGAAAACGGGGTTCGATCAACAGCTTTTTGGAATCTATGATGCGCCTGTGAAATAAAACCAAAAGCAGTTCACATAGGACTTTATCCGTATATATTTTCTTGATCACCATATCCATGCCCGCACATTGATTCACTGTCTGGAGCAATGTTTGTATTTCCCTGTCTGCAACCACACAATGTTCCACATCTGCAAGATGAAAGAGATCAACGGTCGCATAGCTGTATAAAAAATGAACATGCGTCAATTTCCCGCTTTGCGTCATTCGAACGGTATGTTTGATAAAGCTTCCGATCAAGATTGTTTCGCCGGCTTTGACGCATACCGTTTTTTGACCAAAATCGACTTCGTATTCTCCCTCGATTACGCTGACGGCAACGCAAAAGGGCAATACGCGATCTTTGATCTCATGCGGATCGATGTCATATAAACTGTCACCTGAAATATAGTCGTATTTCCAAAAAGCAGTATTTTCATCCATAACGATTACATTCCTAATCCGTGATATCAATAAGAGAAGATGGTTGCGATTTTCTTCTCTCTTTTTTCCAAAATGTTTTCATACGCTTTTTGCGCGTCGGTGTACGGTACAACGGTGTAAAGACCATTCAGATTGATCTTTCCTTCGCTCATCAATCGCATGGCCAACAGATAATTCTTACTCATAGATTCATGTACGAACTCTGAGCATTGACCGGGCAAATCCATTTCCCAACCGCTGTATAATTTCACATAGTTATAAAACACGGAATGCAACAGAGGATATGATTTCAAGTCTGTATAAGGTTTCCACGGCACTCCCACCAAGGATACCTCGCCGTGCGGGCGCACCACCTGACACAAATCAGCAACCGCCGCTTCATTTCCGGAACATTCCAGGGCAAGTCCGATCTTCTTTTTATATTGATCAAAGGGGACCGACTCATATACTTCTGAAAAGCCGCAATCCTGTGCCGTTGTTCTGCGGTTACAATCCGGATCAACACCGATGACTTCATAGCCCAAATTGGAATAGATAAACATCGCCATGAGTCCGACGGTCCCAAGGCCCGTTACCATCACCTTTTCTCCCGGGGTAACAGAAGTTCTACTCAACGTTGCCATTGAAACACCTGCCAATCTGGCAAACAGCGCATGTTCCGGTTGCAATGCTTTGGGCAATTTTATCACACTTCGACGATGACAAACCTGATACGTTTGATGCTCACACATGGAAAACACCAAATCGCCGACTTCAATATCCGTTACCTCGCTGCCGACATGTTCTACCTGAAATACTGCCGCATACCCCGCTTTTTTCGGATATCCCCAATCAAAAACATCCAAAAAGGCTGCATTGATCTCCGTCCCGGCGCTGATCAATGTACAAATGGTTTTTCCGGCGACGCCATCCGGTTTGAGTGCCTCCAAATTGATTTCTTCCTGCGCAATTTCAATGGTTTTTGGTTTCACAAATTTCACATAATGATTGATCATCCATATCACCTTCCTTTGACACCATTTTATTGCAAATAAACGAAAATTGCAATACTACATTCGTCAAAAAACTTGGTAATTTTGTTCGCGCCAAAGAATTAAAAACAGATCTTGAACATGTCCCCCCGCCAAACATGGCAAACATTGGCGCTTTATCCCTCTTCTTTCTACGGAGCAAAACACGGTATCGAATACCGGTACATTCGGCTTTCTCACCTACAGCATTTCATTGAACCATCATTGGTATCATACAAAATGTACCCACACATGCAAAAAGCAAGAAAAAATATCAAATATAATGAATATAGGATCGGTAAAAGCAAACAAACGGCAGTAATGTTGGTACAAATCTTTTTTCAGCAACAAAGAAAATTTGTGCCCCGTCACGTGTGCGGCGCAACATAACGGAGCGGTTACCCAAAACAACATGTTTCTTTACATAAAGATATAACAAAAATCGCACACCGAATCCGTGTGCGATTTTTGTTGGCGGCAACTTGCTACTGTCAAAATAGCAAAAGAGATGCCACCGCAAAATTCCCATATTAACTTGAACCAACATAACACAAATACTTCGCCACAGAACGATTTGGTTCGCTTACGAGAAATGAGAAATGATTACGCATGAAAGGATGTGGTATGAATCTTTGTTTCAATCGGTAAAATCACTTGCTTTTTGTGCAAATACTTCTAACTTGATTGAATATGCTTTTGCGATACGTAGGTTCACCGCGGAATAAAGAACGATCCGCACCGTATGTCCTTATGTCTCTGCTTCTTCAGACGTCTTCGTAGAATCACGATAAAACTGCGCCTGCTTGTCGAACATCTCGGTATAACGTCCGCCCTCGGCATAGAGCTGTGCGTGTGTACCGTATTCTACCATATGACCGTCATCGAACACGGCAACCTTGTCCGCAAGTTGCACAGCCGAAAGACGGTGTGTAATCAAAACTGCGCACTTGCCGGTAATCATTTGATTAAACTGGGTATAGATCTCATATTCGGCATTGGGATCCAGAGCGGCGGTAGGCTCGTCCAAAATGAAAATATCTTTGTCATGATATCGTGCACGTGCAATCGCGATTCGCTGCCCCTCCCCGCCGGAGGGCTCTATGGCTTCTTCATCGTACCATTTATTTCAGAATTTCATTATATACATTATTAATCTGTATTTCGTTTTCAATCGCAATAGGTGTTTCGGAAATATATATGCCTTTCATATGAGAGGGAGTAATTGCAGGATTGTCTCCGTCGCATTTATAAATGCTCCCACTTACCTTGTTATAGAAATCGAAAAGCATATTTTTGTAATGCTCAGTAAAAACCACCTTGCCATTTTCTTTTTCACTAAAAGTTACCCATTTGTAAGAACGATTCCATATGTAAAATAGCGCAATACAAGAATTAGGGGTAAAACATATCACTGGCTTTGTAATTGCATTGTCTCGTGTAGCAACCGGTTCTAACTTTTTAATATTTTGAATTTGAGTTCCGTGATACAATTTCATACCAAACATCCCGTCTTTTTAATATATTATACCATAAAACGTTATCATTGCCGAGCAATAATCTGTTGCATAAAATGTTGATACCATAGTCAAAAGACTGTGGTATCGGCTATTTTCATTTCTTACTATTAAAGTTAAGATACTCAAATAAAACAAATAATCCGAACGCTTCTCCAAGTAAGAGAATGTTCGGATTATTTTCATTTGGTCGGAGTGACAGGATTTGAACCTGCGACCTCTTGGTCCCGAACCAAGCGCACTACCAAGCTGTGCCACACCCCGTTACCAAGATATTATACCAAACATTACATGCCATGTCAAGCGTTTTTTCGCGCTTTTTCAAAAATAACAGGATGGTTCTTACAAAATACTGAAATTACGGCAAAACAAACCGTTTGATCGCCCGGATGGCGTTTTGCGCCTGCCCGTCCGGTTGCCGCACGGTTTTTTGTGCAGAGGTGCCGTCATTTGGGGCAGTATGGCACGCTTGGTTATTTGCCTGCGGCACACACCGTTGCACCTCACCAAGTGCCCAAAAGCCATTTTCGTCGTACAAGCGGACACGTGTCCCCACCGGCAGTGCCTGCAATACGACTGGCATCTGCTCCCCTGCACTTTTCGGCATTTGCAACGAAACACCGCGCAATTTATGTAAATAAATCTCACAACCGTTTTTCGCCAACCGATCGTAAAATGCCGGTAACCGGATGATCGGTAAATCAGAAAACAACGTTTCGACCGGGCGTAGCTGACTTAAACGTTCCTCCATCGTCATCTGCGCAAGTGCATCCAACGTGATCGCATCACGAATCGAAAACGAACCGCTCTGCGTACGGCGCAGGGATGCCATCACGCCACCGCAACCAAGTTTTTCCCCGATATCTGCACAGAGCGTACGGATATACGTTCCCTTCGAACAATGCACCTGCATGGCGTATGCCCCGTCAGACACGGGGGCAACTGTAAGAGCATACACAAAAATATCTCTCGGCTGCCGTTCAACGGTAATCTGCTGCCGTGCCAGGTCTACCAGCTTCTTTCCATGAATCTTCAACGCAGAATACATCGGCGGTATTTGCTGTTGCGCGCCGCAAAACAGCGCCGCGGTGTCTTTCACCGTTTGTTCATCCGGCAAGGGCGCGGTGCTTTTTGACAAGACACGGCCGGTGATATCCTGGGTATCGGTAGTAAGTCCGAGTTGCAAAATTGCCTGGTAGTGTTTGTCCTTTTCCGTCATACAATCGCTTGCCTTGGCCGCACGTCCAAGCAACACCACCAAAAGGCCGGTTGCCATGGGATCCAAAGTCCCGGCATGCCCCACTTTTTTGGTACCGTACAACCGACGGATTTCATTTACACAGTCATGTGAGGTACGCCCCGCCGGCTTATCCAACAATAAAATGCCGTCAGGCGCAACGATGTTCTTTTCTTCTCTTTGTTCCATATTTGTATGTGCCAATCTGTTTTTCTGTGTTGTTTTTTTCTCATCTGCAATGAGATGGTGTGGACTTGTCACGCATGTTTATTTCCGCATCAAAATACACCGTGCTCATTTTTGCGTGCGGCAACGTTCTTCTGTAATCACTGATTGATGTTTCATTCCGCCGAAAAACAGCTTCCCGATCTGTTCTACCATTCGCTGCGCGACAGATACCGCGTTTTTTTCATATACGGTACATCCTGCCGCGCACCGATGTCCCCCCCCGCCGAATATCTGACACAACGGGCGGATGTCCGTCTCACTTTCAGAACGCACGGATACCTTATACTCTCCCGGGCCTCGGTATTTGATATGCACCGCAATCTGTACCCCCGCAATGCCACGCAACAAATTGACAACGTCCGAGACATCCTCGTCTCGGAGCATATATTTTTCCATATCCTGTTTGTCAAACCATGCCATACTCACTTTGTCGTCATAATACAAATGCATCAGATCATACGCGGCACGGGTTGCACGCACTTCAGACAGCGTTTTTGTCCGATACAGACGCTCACATATTTTGGCATGATCAATCCCGCTGTGCAACAGGCATGCAACGCGCTGATGTGTTTTGGCAGTGACGTTTTCGTACATAAAACTACCCGAATCCGTGCTGATCGCCACATACAACGGAACGGCCAATGCTGCCGGCATGGGGTGATTGTCGTCATATCCGCCAAGCAAGCAAATCAAATCAAAGATCATCTCACCGCAAGCACAAGCGTCCCGACGCAACAACAATCTGCGGGCAAACGCTTGATGTGTCCCGTGATGGTCTATCGCAAGATCGACACCCACGTGGAAAGGATCCTGTTTGTTGTGCGTCGCATCTTCCGATGCAGCCAATTCGCTGTCTTGTCCGACGTTTTTTTGTGACGGGCTTGCCAAACGAGGTTGATCTGTCTCATCGCCAAAAAACACGGGGACAAATGACTGCAACAGATTTTTCGCTGCGACATCGACACTGACAATCGTATATCGAGCAAGATCGAGGGGCAATGTCATTTCGATTGACGTTTCCCGGGTCAAAAACGAAAGACGTTGCGGGACGGGAGTGGGACAGACAATTTGTACTTGCTTTCCCATCAAATCGAGCATATGATACAAAGCCAACGCACTGCCCAGTGTATCGCCGTCCGGATTTGCATGACAACACAAAAGAAAACGAGCATATGTACGAAAAAAGTCGGCAGTCTGCTGCAATGTCATTTCCATCGTTTGAGAAACATCACGCGGAACACCACAGGGTTCTGCCAAAAATTCAGATGAAGTGGTCATAGTCATCCTCCGTTACAAAGGGCAAACATATCTTTTTGATCCATCAACCGTAGAACCTGCAAAGCCTTGAAACCTCACAGTCGAAAACACATGTGCAACACGGCACACATACCCTCGCCGCAACACTCACATATCACAATCAAGCCCCAAAGCGTTCGGGCACACAAATACCCAATCAAATAAATTCATCTGTGGTATTTTCCCCGCCCCCATACACCACATTTTGATCCGAATCCGCGCGGGTTGTTTGCGCGTCTTCTGACCGCTGTTCATTTTCTTGCGCTTGCGCAGCGGCACGCGCATCAAAGCGTTTGATATCATCTTCAACCTGATGCAGCAACGTGGCAATATGTGCGCCGTGGGCCATGGAATGATCGGCAATGAACTGCAGCTCAGGCGTAATACGCAAATTCAACGTCTGTGCCACGCGACGACGCAGATACGGGGCGGCATGACGCAACCCCTCGTGCAATTCCTTTTGCGCTGCGGCCGCCTGTTCCTGCGCCCGTGACACGGTTTGGGGATCCGCATCGGGGGGGATGCGAACGGCACGGCGCGGCAGTGCAGAATAATAGATTTTGGCATATTTCAGATCCTGTGTTACCTCTGCCCGTGTGATACTCAAAAGAAAACAAGAAACGCGCGGATCTTTGATATCACGCACCATTTCTGCCATTGTTTGTGCCATCTGATCATTGATGCGTGCGTTGCGATACGATGCCATAGTCCGATTCCTCTCTTCTCAAACAATCCAACATCTCTTATCATCTTACCTACTGTTTGGTCAAAGTAAAGCAAAAAAACAACTATATATCTGCATGTCCGAGATGTCGGTTTTTCATCCGATGTTGCTGTGATCATTTCCGGTTATGATTATATCAGAAAATGCAAACGAATGCAATTCCCTTTTCGCACGGCAAACCGCCGTGCCTGCCACCGCATTATTTGCGGCGGCGGGCACGGTGTTTCCATTTTCGTTTGGCCGCACAGCGTGCACGGCGGCAGACAAAAAAATGCCACATACGGTACATCAAAAAAATGCCCATCATCAACATACAAAGGATCAACACACAGCGTAATAACGATCCTTCTCGTCCCATGGAATACTCCCAATCAATCAGGGGTTTTTGACCGTCTTTCTGCACACGCAATCCTGCGCTGCAAGTGCGGCGTACACGCCAACGATCTTTTGCTTCCATCTCTTTTAACGCCGAAATAACGGGCTGCATCATGTTCGTTTGCTTTGTTTGCATGCAGTGTCCCTGCCTTTCTGAACTTTTTTGTTTGATACATAGGTTCGGTCATTTCTATTTTGTCCCGTCTGCAGATGTTTCAACCGTATCACGCATGCATTTCAAAAAAATAATTCTCCCGCCGCAAGAAAAAAGCAACGCAAACAACACGATTTTCGACATGTTTTGCATACCTTGACGCATACAATAAAAAGAAAGCGCCATCACTTGAAACAAAAATACAAATAAAAAATGGTATGTAATTTCACGTTTGCTCATTTTCGACCGCTTTTCGGTGCACCCCACACCGTATTGTTGCAATCTATGACAAATATCGCCCAACCAAACAGGTGGCGCAAACATATCACAGAAAGGAAGGAACGCTGTTGTGGACAACAATGATCATTTTTCTATACATGCCCATCCTTCACCCGAAACATCCATTGCGTCAAAACTTGTGACATCCCCAGATTCCCCTGTAGCCGGAGATTCCAATATTTGTAAAAAATCACAAGCGCCCCTCGCATGGTGTTTGTTCGAAAATTGGGAACAATATCTTGAAATACTTACCAAGCTATGTCATCTCTACAACCTGCCCATGGAAACAATCGGAAAAAGCATCTGTGGGCGAGATATCCCTATGGTGCGCCTGGGTAACGGCAAACACAAAGTGTTATACGTGGGCACACATCACGGCTGTGAATGGCTGACAGGTGCCCTGCTGTTACGATTTATCGACGCATACGGCACGGCGTTTTCCACTCGTCAGCGGATAGCCGGCGTAGATCTTTCCTTTTTGTACCACACGCGTTCCATTTTTGTCGTTCCCGTTTGCAATCCCGACGGGATGCAGCTTGCACTCTGCGACGATGATAAACAAAATCCAAACATGAACAACTTGATTGCAGCCAACGGGGGAAGCAGGGACTTTTCCCATTGGAAAGCAAACGGGCGCGGTGTCGACCTCAATCGCAACTACGATGCCGGATTTGCCATTTGCGCGGCACGTGCAACTCCCTACATGCGGCAACACGGTGCAGCACGTGGATATTGCGGAACAAAGGCGGAAAGCGAACCGGAGACACAGGCACTGTGTAATTGGATTCGAAAGAATGTGCCGCTGGATTTATTACTCTCTTTTCACACCGCCGGAGAAGAAATTTACGACACATACGAACATTACGCCACAGATAAAGTACGCAACATTGCCCGCATTTTGTCACGTTTTTCCGGATATGCGCTCTGCCGTCCGCCGCAAAGCGATGCGCACGGCGGGTTAAAAGACTGGTATTTGCAGACATATCGCGCCCCGGGCTACACCATTGAATGCGGGCTGGGAGAAACACCGCTGCCGTCATCGATGCTCGAACCGTTGTTTATCCAATTGACCTCGCTTCTGTTTTGCGGCGCCGTGCTATCGTAACTGTGACCTGTTCCGTTTTTTATTTTTTAGCTTTTTCCATTTTATGATGTATAATATTGTCCCACCCCTTTCGGATCGGTATGTGATTGCCATCGTATCACCATACATTCCTCTGCTTTTTGCGACATGAACCGCATCAGATCCTGATCCATTATTTTTTGTCACTTTGACATTTGCATGTTTTGTGTTGGTATTTTTTTGCAGCACGCCCAACAATCCACCAATGAAATGGTGCGTATGGTATGTTATACTGTATTTGCACAAAACAGATACAAAAATCAAAAATACCATTTGATTGTGGACATGATCAAGTATCTGACATTTTTCTCATTTTGCAAAAACAAGGGGGCGTGCGGACATATGAAACTGCAAAACAAAAGTCGACGGCGCCGTGGAATTCTGCGCTGCTTACATAAGGAAAAGTGGCATCGTGCCGCACATGGCATGCATCCTGTCACAAAAAAACTGCTTCACATCGGGCTGCCGTTTTTGTCGGCGCTCTTTGTCTACATACCGTTGCGTTACTGGTTTTTCGAAGCACATGTGCTGGGTGTGGCACGTCTATACCAAAATATCTTTGAATCCTTACTGCTATGTCTGGTGATTCTTGTTTGTGGCGCACTTCTTTTGGAAATCGGAACACGCAGGCAATAATCCGTTCCATAATTGTAAAACTTTGCAAGTGCTTTCCAATTTTTGTTCTGGCATTTTTACAGTCAATACAATCAGAAACAAAACAAAAAAATTACAATCATTTTATATAAACAAGCCGGCGCGGAGAAGAAACGCTTCCCCGCGCCGGCTTTGTCTTTGTTTTTTATCCTATCTGTTCTTTGGTATGATTTTGTTTCATCGTATGGGCAATTTGCGCCACACGCGGGATCAATTCATCCGCGCGCAACCGATCGGCTGCATAAGCACGACGCAACAAATCTTGGGGAATATACGGATCATACTTTTCAAAAATCGGAATTTCACTGCCTGCAACCAGTTCCGCACAATCCAATCCTTCCCGCTGCAAGATCTCATTGAGCGCACAAATCAATTCCTCGCCCGTCGCACGTTCCATTTTGAACATCATATAATAGCATCCCTCATATTCCAAACGGGAAATACCGAACTGCGCCGCATGGTGCTGTAAAAATTTCCGCAGCGTACGGAAGGACCGTGTACCCAGCCACGGGAACAAACACCAAGTCATACCGCCCAGGCACAAAAGCGATGCGGCACCACCTGCATTGGCAAATAAATTGCGTGCACTTTTGAGTCGCTGGACGGCATTTTGTTTGAGATAGGGATAGATGGTATCTTCCAAAAGCACTTGCCGCATGCGCTCCAAAATTTTTGTGTGTACTTCCCCAAAATCACCCGGCCAGGAAATCTCCATTTTGCCGGCAACGCGGTGGACATAAATCAGTTTGCGATCCAGGTCAAGTTCTTCTACTTCCCATACATTGCCTGCCAACGCAAATCGGTCGCCCACGGGCGGGGGAGACGTGATGGTGCCGATTTCTTCCGCACCGCAGCGCACCGAATAATCCGTGTCCTGGTCGCGAAAAACGGCATAAAAACGAAAATTACCGGTGAGCCGCTCGCCTTTGAGGCCGATAATCAATGTATTTTCCTCTGTCATTTCCAAAAAATCGTTCTGAATCATGGAAAACAACAATGTTCGGTAATCCTCACGCGTGACATGGACAAACGGCGCCATGGGCAACACCCGTTGCGCCAACTGCTTGGGTGTAAGTTCTCCCGCTGCGGACAGGACACTGAGTGTCTGTTGAAACAACAAACTCAAGGGCATCTTTTTCTCTGCGGGAGGTTCCAAAAAACGTTGTTCCAGATACAGCTGCAGCATCGCGCAACCGCGCAAAAGATCCCACGGGATACGCTGCGGCAACGGTGTTTCCGGTGTGGCATTTTCTTCGCGAAAAACCATAAACATTTCCGGTGTGCCGCCGCGCCGTCCGCTGCGCCCAAGTCGCTGTAACAAGGAACAAATGGTGCTGGGCGCACCGATCTGCACCACACGTTCCAGACGCCCGATATCGACCCCCAACTCCAATGTGACAGTCGCACAGGTAACCACTTGCCGCTCATCCATACGCATCTGCTCTTCCGCGTCTTCTCGAATGGCGGCGGAGAGATTGCCGTGATGAATCAAAAAGACATCTTCTTCTCCCCGGTTGCGGGCAATTTGCCGCAACGTTGCCGTGACAAACTCCGTTTCCTCCCGGGAATTGGAAAACACCAGCGCTTTGCGCCCCTTAACCGCGGCGTAAATGTATTCATATCCTGCATCAATCATGGCATGGGAAAGTATTGGCGCTGACGGATCCGCCGATGATGTCAAAGCCGCCGTCGCCGGCGCAGCAGTCATTTCGCCTGTCTCATTCTGTGATACGTTTGACACAGTCATTGCAGCCGCTTGTCGGGATGTCACCGATCCTGTTTTCTCTTGCTGCACGACATCAGAGAATCCTTCTGTTCCTTTTTGTGTAACATCAATTGCTGTTCTTTCCCCGCTTTGCACGGAATGAGAAGGCTTGTTTTGAAGGCGCGGTGGGTTCGTGCGCGTTTCCACCGTCTGGTCAAACATATCGTTCTCTACATAAAAATGTTCCACGGCCAACCGCCATTTTACCCCGCCACGCGGGGGTGCGGGCGCCTGCGTGTTTCGCCCTGTATTGGCGCCCAGCCATGCGGCGGCCTTAGAAAGATCGCCCACCGTAGCGCTTAATCCCACACGGCGCGGGTGGTGTCCGATCAAATGTGCAATGCGCTCCAGTTCGCAACGAATTTGATTGCCCCGGTCAGCGCCGGTCAGCACATGGATTTCATCGATCACCACAAAGCGCAGATCACCAAACAGACGCACCACATCATTGGAACGATTCATCAATAAGCTTTCCAGCGACTCGGGTGTAATTTGCAAAATGCCGCGGGGATGATTCAACACCTTACTTTTATGTGAAGAAGCAACATCACCGTGCCAATGGTACACCGGTACACCGCTGTCCTCGATCACTTCTTCCATGCGGCCAAATTGATCGTTGATCAAACTCTTCAAGGGCGCGATATACAAGGCACCGACACTTTGCGGCGGCATTTCGTACAACATGGTGAGAATGGGAAAAAACGCCGCCTCCGTCTTGCCGGAAGCAGTCGCCGAGGACAATAGCAAGTTATCGTCTGTTTCGAACAGCACCCTTGCTGCCTCTGTTTGCACCTCGCGCAACTCGTCCCATCCATGACGGTAAATAAATTCCTGCACAAAGGGAGCATAACGATAAAAAATATGATTGGCATCTGCGTTGACGTGTTGTTCGTTACCCATGTTCGTTTCTCACTTTTTCCCTTTTTTCCAACGGTTTGACAAAAAAGCCACGGTTTCATTTTAGCTCCGGGCTACGCAACAGTTGCGTATGACAAGCCTCTATCTTTCCGATCGATTTCTGATTTTTATTTCAAATCTCAATGTCATCCGGTGTCAAATCAAATGCCGGAACGTTTGGTCGATCTTGCGCATGCTTGCTGTTTTCTGCAGCCGTACTTGTATCTTTCACGCCGCCATGATTCACCGTATCCGTTTTTCCCGTATTCTCCGTCACTGTCTGTCCGGCGTCAGCGTTTGGCACGTCATCATTCCACGCATCATCTCCGGGTTGCGCATGCGTCAAACGCACGGTGTTGCCGCTTTGCAAAATACTCTTTACCGTTGCCTGTGGATTCTGCATCAAAATATTGAGCACACTGCACCAGTCACGGATGATCTCACGCGGGGTAATCATGGTGTCCGCTCCTGCCCGTGACAAACAGTAAGAGACAAACCCAACCATATCCTCTTCCGACGCACGTACCTGCCAGCGATAATACTGACCATGCAGAACGCACAGCCGCTGTGTCAGCGCCAAAAGCTCCGTGTCGGACAACCGACGCAATCGAATGACAGGGCCGAGAAAATTCTGATATTCCCCCCGGTCAAACTGTCCCTCGCACAAGCGGCTGCGCAACGCCTCATAACTAAACAAGCCCCGGCGCCGGTCTTCCAAAAACTGTGGTGTGCCGCCCAACAACATCATCAGTCCCTGTGCTTTGCCCTGTAACGCATCATTGAACATCGAAAGAAGTTTCTCATAATTGTTTTCACGGCTGACGCGGTTGGAGATCTTGTAAAGATTCACACATTCATCCAAAATAACCAAAAATCCGGCATACCCGATCCGGCGGAAAAACACACCCATCAGCTTGAGATGTTCATACCAGTTGCCGTCGTCTATGATACTACCAACGCCGAGTGCTGCACGCGCCTCCGTACGCGTGGGATACTCCCCACGCAACCAACGCATACAATCTCGTTTTTTCTCCTCATCTCCCGCCATATATGCACGGTAATACTGCTGCAATACCTGCGCAAAATCAAATCCGCCGATTTCACTTTCCAATGTGCCGCACACCGCAAAAATTTTTTCGTCAAACGCCCGATCAAATGCCGGGGTTTCCGGGGAAATACCGCCGGATGCGATCTCTGTCTGCAATGCCGAAAACCATTTACCGATCATCCCAGGCAAAGCGCCACCCAAAGGAGAGGACTTGGTGGCAAGATTCGCAATAAGTTCCCGATACGTGGCAATTCCTTGTCCTTTCGTGCCGCAAATCTTTCGCTCCGGGGAAAGATCTGCATCCGCCGTTACAAATCCCCGATCCTGCGCAACTCCGCGCATCAACTGCAGCAAAAAGCTTTTACCCGAACCATACGGTCCGATGAGAAAGCGCATGGCTGCGCCCCCATCTTCTACCACATCCAAATCCCGCCGCAACGCCGCCGTTTCTTCGGTACGTCCGATGGCAATGTATGGTGCGCCCACACGCGGTACAACCCCCGCCGAAAGCGCGTTGAGCAGCGTGCCCAAAATCCGGCGCGGGACTGAAACTTGTGCATGTTCCTGCTGCATCGTGTATCTCCCCTTTTTGCTGTTTTTGCCTGTTTGACTTCATTCGTTCCGTGTGTAAAAAGCACGGTTTTTTCCGTTTCTTTCATCGTTTTTACAACATTTGTCCAATCTTCTTTATTATACACGATTTTCGCGCTTTTGTAAACATTTCACCCGTTCCGCGTTTGACAAAAAGTCCGTTTCACAAGCGCGTCGTGTGTGGTTCCGCTTTTTTATGTGTAATCAAAGAACAAATTGTTAAAACTGACAAAGGTCAATTGTAAAAAAACGGGGCATGTGCTACAATATATATATGTTTTTTGGATCTTTTTTCGTTTCTTGTAAAACAAGTGATGGGCAGCCCCGCGTCTTGTTTTCTTCCGTACCCAACGGTTGGGGAATCGTACCGCACGAAAAACAACACTTTTTCGGCATGGCAACGCAGTCGTGCAACCAAACGCACAAACACTATCTTGCACACATCTCCTTTGGATCAAGCGTCTTTGGTGCGCGGCACGAAAACGAAGAAAACGCCGTCAAACGGCAAGGGAACGTCACCATAACTTGCAAAAAACGAACCGACAAAATGCAAGGAGGAATGAGCGAATTGAGTAACGGATTTGTCGTGTTGATGGGATTGGCAACTGTATTTATCGGGCTGATCTGCATCATTTTGCTGATCATGATTGTCAGCGCGCTGTGCCGCATCTCTTCCAGTGTGGCACCCCAATCTCAAGCAAAAGACACCGCCCCCGCGTCTGTAACGCCTGTGGCACCCGTAGCACAAGCAGCTGCCGGGCAAATCGAGCGCGGCGAACTGGTTGCCGTGGTTTCTGCGGCCATTGCGGAAGAGCTTGGAACGGACGTCTCTGCCATCCGTATCGTTTCCTTACAGAAGCGATAATCCCCTTCCCGCGGAAAACACGCATATCGTTTTTCCCGCACCGCACTGAGGTACGCCCCACATCATTTAATCCGGGTCATGCACCCCTATCAAACAGTAACGGTCGTACCGATAACAAACGGAATTGAAAAAAAATAACTCGACATACTACACCGAAATCATACTGAAAGGAACAGGTAACACACGATGAAAAGCTATCAAATCAATGTCAACGGTACCGTATATGACGTAACCATCGAAGAAATTTCTCCGGACGCAGTCAAAGCTGCTCCTGCCGCGGCACCCGCTCCTGCAGCAGCACCCGCTGCAGCTCCTGCATCCGTCGGCAGCGGTGAACAGGTAAGTTCTCCGATGCCCGGTACCATTTTGGAAGTAAAAACAAGCAACGGCGCACAGGTGAAGAAGGGTGACGTACTGTTTATCCTGGAAGCTATGAAAATGGAAAATGAAATTTTCGCCCCCTGTGACGGAACCGTTTCCGGATTGAATATCACAGCAGGCACGAGTGTGGAAACAGGAACAGCGCTTTGCTTTGTGGGCTAAGAGTCGTTTTCATTCCCATCATATCAACAACGCCTGCAATGCCGCAACGGATCACAACATTTTGCAGATCCGCTGCCGCGTTTGGCAACGGCAAGAACATCACATCATAAGGGGAGGCGTGCTCCAATGAAAAAAAGAATTATCTGCGTGCTGCTCTGTGTGCTGACGCTTTCGGCACTGCTGTGCACGGCAGTCATGCCTGCATTGGCGGCCGAGGAAACCACCGCACAAACTGAGGCAACAGAAGACAGTGCACAAACACAAGGTGATGATCAAACATCGTCTTCCGAAGAAAACACTGCAAAAGATTCTGCACAATCTTCCGCAGTTTTGCAAACCGAACAAGCAAAAGAATCGGAAGAAGAGGTCGATTACAACGACGAGGGAAAAGCACTCATCGTCAAAGACGCAACGTTTACACAAGAAAGCGGAAATAATTATCTCTTTTCCGTTACTCTTGCAAACAAACGTGATGCAGCGGTCAGTGACACACAATTTATCATCTCTAATTACGATGATGATACCTTGACGTTTGCAGAAGACGAAGTGCAACAAAGTTACAACGCCTATTATGAAGTTGTAACGTATCCTGTCGCATTTGTGGGTGAAATTGCTCCCGGCGCGACCAAAACCGTGACATTTCATGTCACAGTCGCAAGTGACGGTACAAAACTGGATGCGCTTTCTATCCAAGCACAGGCAGCTTATATCGCCGCCGGAAATGAGGTCAACGGCGGTACCGGACTGGCTTATGAAAGACAGACATTTGATAATATCTTAGAAAAAGAACCGGAACCATCCAAACTGGATGTCATCAAAGATTTCCTTTCGCAAACCGGTTTTTCCATGCTCAAAGAGAACTGGAAAATGTTGGTCATGCTCCTCATTTCATTTCTCTTAATTTTCCTAGCCATTGTGAAAAAATTTGAGCCGCTGTTGTTACTTCCCATTGCATTTGGTATGCTTTTGACCAACCTGCCCGGTGCGGAAATGTTCCACGAAGAGCTGTTTGCAAACGGACACATCCATTGGGAATTGTTCAATGCAGCAGAAAACTTCTCGCCGGGGCTAATCGACTATTTGTATCTGGGTGTCAAGCTTGGATTGTATCCATGTCTGATTTTCTTGGGTGTTGGCGCTATGACCGATTTCGGTCCGATGTTGGCAAACCCCAAATCCTTGCTGCTCGGCGCAGCAGCACAGTTGGGTATTTTTGTGACCTTTGTGGGCGCAAAACTGTTGGGCTTTACCTCTCCTGAGGCTGCTTCCATCGGTATCATCGGTGGCGCAGATGGTCCGACAGCCATCTACCTGACCACGCGTCTTGCCCCCTGGCTGCTCGGTCCGATTGCCGTTGCTGCTTATTCCTATATGGCGCTGGTTCCGGTGATCCAACCCCCCATCATGAAACTGCTTACCACCAAAAAAGAGCGTCAAATTGTCATGAAGCCGCTGCGTATGGTTTCAAAACGGGAAAAGATTCTGTTCCCCATCATTGTCACCGTATTTGTAGCACTTCTGGTGCCATCTGCAACACCCTTGGTCGGCAGCTTAATGCTGGGCAATCTTTTCCGCGAATCAGGCGTAGTGGAACGTCTGAGTAAAACCGTGCAAAACGAACTGAACAATATCGTCGTTATTTTCCTCGGCGTTTCCGTTGGTGCAACCGCAACCGCTGATACGTTCCTGAGTTGGTCTACCATTAAGATCATTGTCATGGGCGTGGTGGCGTTCGGTTTGGGTACCGCAGGCGGTGTGCTTTTGGCCAAATTCATGAATTTGTTCTTAAAGAACAAGATCAATCCGCTGATCGGTTCTGCCGGCGTTTCCGCCGTACCGATGGCTGCGCGTGTATCTCAAGTGGTGGGACAAAAAGAAAATCCATCCAATTTCCTTCTGATGCATGCAATGGGGCCGAATGTTGCCGGCGTCATCGGGTCTGCTTTGGCGGCGGGCGCGCTGCTGGCACTGTTCGGATAACAACGGATACCGAACCGTTTCAAACGGTCATTTTTCGCATGAACAGGCGGAAAACGGCTCTGTTCCGATAAATAACTTGACAGAACGGCTGCGCGTGCGGGTGGCATATCTTGGACATTTCAAATATGTTGATCGTTTACGCGTCCGGATCGTCAAGAGAGAAAATAGACTGCAAACCTGTCTGCGTATCGGCTGATCGCTGATGTGGCAGGGACCATACGTTTCCCCAAACCGGTGGAACGGAAAGGAGATATCACATTATCATGGCTCAAAATCCATTAAAAATCACTGACACCATTTTGCGTGATGCACATCAATCACAAGCCGCCACCAGAATGAAAACCGAAGAAATGCTGCCGGCATGTGAAAAACTGGACAAAGTCGGTTATTGGTCACTGGAATGTTGGGGAGGTGCAACATTTGACGTCTGCATGCGTTACCTCAACGAGGATCCATGGGAACGCCTGCGCGCACTGAAAAAAGCGTTGCCACATACCAAATTGCAAATGCTGTTCCGCGGACAAAATATTTTGGGATACAAACATTATGCGGATGACGTGGTGGAAGAGTTTTGTCAAAAATCCATCGAAAACGGGATTGACGTTGTACGTGTATTTGATGCGCTGAATGACGTACGCAATCTGAAAAAAGCCGTAGAAAGTGTAAAAAAATACGGCGGATTGTGCGAAACCGCCATTTCTTACACCACCAGCCCTGTGCACAACCAAGACTACTTTGTCGAACTTGCCATGCGTCTGGAAGAAATGGGCGCGGACACAATCTGCATCAAAGACATGGCCAACCTGCTCTTGCCGGTGGATGCCTATCATTTGATTAAACGGTTGAAGGAACGTGTCGGTGTGCCGATCCATCTGCACACACACAACACCACGGGCACCGGAGATATGGTCAATCTCATGGCCGCATGGGCGGGTGTTGATATTGTAGACTGCGCACTTTCTCCGTTGGCAAACGGTACGTCTCAACCGGCTACCGAATCACTGGTAGCTACGTTGCGCGGCACAGAACGCGACACCGGACTGGATCTGGAGTTGCTCTCTGACATTGCAGCACATTTCCGCGGCGTGGCAGATCGGTTGAAGGCAGACGGCTTTTTGGATCCCAAAGTGCTCAATGTTGACACCAAAACACTGTTGTATCAAGTTCCCGGCGGCATGTTGTCAAATCTGTTAAGTCAGCTCAAGCAAGCCAACGCGGAAGATAAATATTACGAGGTATTGGCTGAGGTGCCGAGAGTTCGCAAAGATTTCGGATATCCGCCTCTGGTCACACCAACCTCCCAAATCGTCGGTTCACAGGCAGTATTAAATGTGCTCGCAGGAAAACGCTACGCTCGTATTTCCAAAGAGTCCAAAGGACTTTTGCGCGGAGAATACGGTGCGTTGCCGGGTGAAGTAAACGAAGAAGTGCGCCGCCTGGCCATCGGTGATGAAGAAGTGATCACCTGCCGCCCCGCAGACCTGATTGAACCGGAACTCGAAAAATATCGCGAGGAATACAAAGATATCGCGCGCTGTGAGGAAGATGTGTTGAGTCTGGCACTTTTCCCACAAGTAGCATCCAAATTTTTGAAAAACAAATACGCCCCCGCACCGACGGCTGCGGAATCGGCCGAAACCGCACCGCGTGTTTTTTATGTAGACGACGCTGCGCGCACAAATTGACATGATACGGCGACGATACAGAACGCGGATGCGTTTCTGTATCGTCGTTGTTTTTTACTACATGCCGCGCAACTTCATTCCTTTGAAGAATAAAATGAAAAATTTACAACAAGCTCATCAAAATCATACGTCTTTGATACATGCAATCGCTGGGAATTATTGACTTTTTTTCTTAAGTACTGCTATAATATAGATATCTTGTAACACACATATGCTTTTCTCGCAATGTGCAAGAAAAACAGGAAAGCTACGCCGAAATTTGCACTACAACTGTTTTGTAAAATGAGCGATCTTCCGCGATGATGGTTGATCAGCGACGTCAATCAACATTTATTTCCATCACATATTTATTTCATCACATATCATATGAAACAGAAAGGACCCCAACGCCATTGGGGAACCGGGTACAAAACATGAATAACCAAGAAAAGACCATGGAAAAAATTGTCTCTCTGTGTAAAAACCGCGGAATCGTATACAGCGGTTCGGAAATATACGGGGGATTGGCGAACGCCTGGGACTACGGCCCGTTGGGCGTGGAACTGAAAAACAACGTCAAACGCGCATGGTGGAAAAAATTCGTACAGGAATGTCCGTATAATGTTGGTCTGGACAGTGCCATTCTGATGAATCCGCAAACCTGGGTGGCATCCGGACATCTGAGCGGATTTTCCGATCCGCTCATGGATTGTAAAGTTTGTAAAACCAGACACCGTGCGGACAAGTTAATTGAAGACTATGCGGCAGAAAACAATACAAATGACAATCCTGCTGCATGGAGTGACGAGGAGATGATGTCCTTTATTAAAGCGCATCACATTACCTGTCCCGCCTGTGGTTCTTCAGACTTTACGGACATTCGCAAATTTAATCTGATGTTCAAAACCTACCAAGGTGTGACCGAGGACTCGGCCTCCACCCTGTATCTCCGTCCCGAAACAGCACAGGGCATTTTTGTCAACTTCAAAAACATTCAACGTACCACGCGCAAAAAGATCCCGTTTGGTGTAGGACAGATCGGCAAATCGTTCCGCAATGAAATTACACCGGGGAACTTTATTTTCCGTATCCGTGAATTTGAACAGATGGAACTGGAATTTTTCTGCCAACCCGGCACCGACTTGGAATGGTTTGCATACTGGCGCAATTACTGTCATCGGTTTTTACTTGATCTGGGATTGCGGGAAGAAAACCTGCGTCTGCGCGATCATGAAAAAGAAGAACTGGCGTTTTATTCCAAAGCAACCACCGACTTTGAATTCCTCTTCCCGTTTGGATGGGGCGAACTCTGGGGCGTGGCCGACCGCACGGATTACGATTTGGGACAACATCAAAAACACTCCGGTGAATCACTGGAATATTTTGACCAGGAAACGGGCGAGCATTATCTGCCATATGTCATTGAACCGTCATTGGGGGCTGACCGCATCACCTTGGCTTTCCTGGTTGACGCATATGACGAAGAACAACTGGACGAAACAGACACACGTATCGTTTTACATCTGCATCCCGCACTTGCGCCATTCAAGGCAGCTGTGCTGCCACTATCCAAAAAGCTTTCCGCACAGGCAAATGAGCTGTATCAATCATTGTGCGGCTCCTTTATGGTAGATTTTGATGAAACCGGCTCCATCGGGAAACGGTATCGTCGACAGGATGAAATCGGTACGCCCTTGTGCATCACCTACGACTTTGATACGGAAAATGATCACTGCGTGACTGTACGCGACCGGGATACGATGAAACAAGTACGGATCCCCATCGATGAAGTTGCAGCGTTTATTCAAGAAAAAATCGCCTTTTGACAAGCGGCTTGTTGTAAACGTGAAAAACGTGATGCAAAGCAAGAATGATCGCCATTGAAAATGAAGTTGCATATACGTTTTCATTCAACCACGCAATCTGATTATCCAAACGCACCCATTTACATTCAAATAACAGAAAAGGAATGATTGCTATGCGCAAAACAAAAATTATTTGCACCATCGGCCCTGCCTGTGAAGATGAAAAAACACTGACCGAAATGGTTCGTGCCGGAATGAACGTTGCACGGCTGAACTTTTCGCATGGCACGCATGAAGACCACCTGAAAAAGATTGAACTGATCAAGCGTGTTCGTAAGAAGCTCAACGCCCCGGTGGCCATTATGCTTGATACCAAAGGACCGGAATACCGTATCAAAACGTTCAAAGAGGGAAAAGTGAACCTTCATCAAGGTGATCATTTTACCTTTACCACGCGTGACGTGGATGGAAATCAAAACGAAGTAAGCGTCAACTATACGCATTTGGCAGAAGACTTGGAAGTGGGCGACACCATTTTTCTCAACAACGGGTTGCTCAAATTCACGGTGGAATCTTTAACAGATACAGACGTTACCTGCGTTGTGGATGTGGGCGGAGAATTGTCCAACCGGAAAAGCATGAGTTTTCCGGGCAAAGTGCTAAAACAACCGTATTTCAGTGAACAAGACCAAAGCGACATCTTGTTCGGTATTGAAAACGACGTGGATTTTATTGCCTGCTCTTTTGTTTCCTGCAAAGATGATCTGGTACAGGTCAAACGGTTCTTGGAGGAGCACGGCGGCGAAAATATTGATATCATTGCAAAAATCGAAAACCGTTCCGGTGTGGAAAATTTCCGCGAAATTTGCTCGGTTTGTGAAGGGATTATGGTCGCACGCGGCGATATGGGTGTCGAGATTCCGTTTGAGGAACTGCCCGCCATTCAAAAACATCTCATCACGGAATGCCGTTTGTTGGGCAAACGTGTGATCACCGCCACGGAGATGTTGGAGTCCATGATTTACAACACCCGTCCGACCCGTGCGGAAATTTCCGACGTTGCCAATGCCGTATACGACGGCACCAGCGCGATTATGCTCTCCGGTGAAACGGCGGCCGGACAATACCCGGTCCTGACCGTGGAAACCATGTCCAAAATTGCCGAAGAAACCGAAAAACACATTGATTATAAAAAACGTTTTCTGACCAGTCAATTCACCATCCAAAATACGGTCGACGCCATTTCCCATGCCACCTGCGGTATGGCGATTGATATTGATGCATCTTGTATTGCCGTTTGTTCCATGTCCGGCGCCACGGTGCGCATGGTATCTCGTTTCCGCTCGCCGGTAGATATTCTCGGTTTGACGGTCAACGAAAAAACCTGGCGCAAGCTTTCCCTCTCTTGGGGGGTGTTGCCGGTGTTGTGCGAAGAAATTTATGAATCCATCGACGTGCTGTTCTACACCGCCAAACATTTGGCACGCAAACACTTTCACCTTGCCAAAGGTGATCGGATCGTCGTCACAGGTGGAGTTTCCGGTATCTCCGGTACCACAAATATCATCAAAATTGAAACAGTATAAACCAGCTGCTAACCACAACATACGATGCGTCAATATTTCAAGTAAGGCACAAAAACCCCCTGCCACTTTACTGCGGCAGGGGGTTTTTTTTACACACTTTGATTCATTTGTTTTCGGCATTTTCCGCCATTTTGATTTTATCCCACCCGGGGAATCGGTGCAGCGGGACATCCCGCACACCAAATTTTACACTTGCGCGACCTCTTCCATCACAAACGCCTCGAGCACGTCGCCGACTTTAATGTCGTTGAACCGTTCCAGACCCACGCCGCACTCGTATCCTTGCGCGACCTCTCTGACATCATCCTTAAAGCGTTTGAGTGAGGAAATTTTGTCCTCAAAAATCACAATGCCATCCCGTACCACGCGGATTTGTGCATGACGCGTAATTTTTCCGTCTTGCACATAACAGCCGGCAACGGTACCGACATTCGGCACATGAATGGTCTGACGTACTTCTGCGTGGCCAAGCAGATTTTCCCGATACGTGGGTTTGAGCATGCCCTTCATGGCCGCCTGCACTTCTTCGATGCAGTCATAAATGACACGATAAGTCCGAATGTCTACTTTATTACGCGCCGCATGATCCAAAGCACTGCGGTCGGGACGTACATTAAATCCTACAATGATCGCATTGGAAGCTGCTGCCAGCATGACGTCGTTTTCTGTAATACCGCCGACAGCCGTGTGGATACAACGCACTTTCACTTCTTCATTGCTGAGTTTTTCCAGCGACTGCTTGACGGCTTGCGCGGAACCTGCAACATCTGCTTTGATAATAATATTCAAATCTTTCACGCCACCGGAAATCTGAGCAAACAAATCGTCCAAATTGACGTTGGCATGTGCCTGAAATTCTGCCTCTTTGTTGCGTGTACGACGTTGGTCGGCCAATTCTCTTGCCATTCGTTCATCCTGCACAACCTGGAATTCATCTCCGGCATCCGGCAATTCCGATAAACCGGTGATTTCGACAGGAACGGAGGGACCGGCCTGTTTGAGATTTTGTCCGCGCTCATTGGTCATGGCACGCACATGTCCCACCGCCGTTCCGGCGATCATAATCTCTCCTGCGTGCAACGTACCGTTTTGCACCAAAACCGTGGCCACCGGGCCGCGGCCTTTATCCAATTTGGATTCAATGACAATTCCCTTGGCACGACGGTTGGGATTGGCCTTTAACTCTTTGACGTCAGCGACCAACAACACCATTTCCATCAGTTCTTCAATGCCCTGTTTGGTCAAAGCGGACACCGGTACACAGATGGTATCACCGCCCCATTCTTCCGGCACCAAGTCATATTTGGTCAAGTTTTGCTTGACCATTTCCGGGTTTGCACCCGGTTTATCAATTTTGTTAATGGCTACAATAATCGGAATATCGGCCGCTTTGGCGTGGTTAATTGCCTCCACGGTCTGCGGCATAATGCCGTCATCCGCAGCAACCACCAAAATAGCGATATCTGTCGCCATAGCGCCACGTGCACGCATCGCGGTGAATGCCTCGTGTCCCGGTGTGTCAAGAAACGTAATATCCCGATCTCCGAATTTGAATCGATAAGCACCGATGTGCTGGGTGATACCGCCGGCTTCGCCGGAAGTCACACTGGTGTGACGGATGGCATCCAACAAAGAAGTTTTACCGTGGTCAACATGTCCCATCACACACACGACAGGTGCACGCGGTACCAAGGACTCCGGTGCATCCTCTGTGTCGTCGAACAATTTTTCCTCGATGGTTACCACAACTTCTTTGGTTACATTGGCACCCATTTCATCCGCCACCAAAAATGCCGTGTCGTAATCGATTACCTGATTGACTGTGGCCATCACGCCCAACTGCATCAGGCGCTTGATCACCTCAGGCGTTGTCACCCGCAACTTGGCAGCCAACTCGTTTACCTGAATTTCCTCGGGTATGGTGATGTTCAACGGCTGTTTTTTTACTTCCGGCCGTTTCATCTGCTCTCCCTGATTTTTGTTATGCTTCTTGCCATAAGGAGACGGACGGTTGTTCTGCTTTTTGAGCTTGGTTTTGTTGGAACCGTACTGGTCACGATTTTCCTGTACAAAGGTATTGAGTTTTTCGTCATACCGGGATAAGTCGACGTCTACGCTGCGGGTATCCACCACACGTGTTTTCCCCACATGTGCAGAAGGCATGCCCGGCTGTTCCTCCAGCCGCGCGTTGATTTTCAACACCTGTCCCTCCCGCTTTTGTGCAGGTTTCTTTTGTTCCTGCTTTTTGGGCGGACGCTTGGGTGCGACGGTCATTTCTTTTTGGACACGCTTTTGGGGTGTGGGCTGCTCTTTTCTTTCTTGTGCAACCGGGGTGTCCGTCTGTTTCTTTTCCGGCGTTTCCTGTTTTTCTGCTTTTTCAGATTGTGCAGAGGATTGCACCGGTTTTTCTTCTGCTTTCGGCGCCGGTTTCGCTTGTTGTTCTACTTTTGGTTTGGTCGGCGCAGTAGCCCCCTTGGACGTTTCATTTGCGGCAGCGTCAACGTTTTGTGACGTTTGCGTGTTTGGAACATCACCACGCTGCTCATCCGGCCGCAGAATGTCAACCTTACCTGCCAAATAGTCCGTCATTTCACTGATCTGCTTTTCACGCGTCAACAATTCCAACACAAGGCTGAACTCGTCCGGTTCCAAATTGGCGGAAACGCCTTTTGTAATACCGTGCGCGGCAAGCAGCTCCGTGATCGTCTTACTTTTGACGCCCAGATCTTTTGCCATGCTGCTGATTTTCAGGTTCGGCGTAAATACCATAGAATTGCACCTCCCGCAGACGCTTGCCTGTCTGCTCAAAGAATCAATGTGTGTGTAAAAATCTCATTTATCAAAAATACCGAAGTATGGTATGTGCGTAATTATTTATGCGTATCGGGGTTTTCAGAAAACACCTTTTCGTACAACGTGCGCGCCATGCCACTATCTGTAATCCCCACCGCCATAATCATACTGCTTTTTCCAACGGCCTGCGCTGTTTGCGCACCGGTCAATGGCAACATATGACACGGAACATCATACGTGCGGCAACCATTTTGTATCCGTTTACAAGTATTCGCAGACGCATCGCTGCAAAGAAACACCATCTGCGGTCGTCGTTGCAGCTGCATACTGCGGATCGCTTGCAGCACCAACGGCGCGCCAAGTACCGCTTTTCCGGCCTTGACACAAAGTCCCAGCATGCCGCAAATTCGCGCCGTATCCTGGGAAGTGGAATTGGGCGGTGCACATGGCTTTTGCGGCGTTGTGCTGTTGTGTTTGTTTACGTGCTTTGTTTCCATTGGCTTATTTCCTGTTTTGGTGGGATAAATTCGTCGCGCTTTTCTTTATCGATGTTTTACTTCTTTTCGGACGTTCTGTTTGTCTCGCGAGAAACAGGCGCACCTTTTTTTGTATCCTCATTTTGTATCGCCGACTGTGCAGCCTTCGTGATCTCGTTTGTCAACGCCTCGCACACCTCCGGCGGAATCTCGCATTCCAACGCGTTTTGCAGCCGCCGCGCTTTCAGTGCTTTTTTCAAACAAGCCGGATTGCGACACAAATAGGCACCGCGGCCCGCTTTTTTCCCCGTATCATCCAAAACGACGCCGCCTTGATCCGGCAGACGCACCACGCGAATAAGCGCTCGCTTTTCACGCCGCTCTGCGCATCCCACACACTTACGTTGGGGGATTTTTTTCTGTGGCTTGGGTTTTTGTGCCATGGCGTCTCTCCTCTTCTGGGCCATTTGTATGGTACAAAAATTTCAATCTTGTGCTTTCTTGGCATCTGCAACATGTCCGTTACAAACCCTCTTTTTTCAATCCGTGATGTCCCGTTTGCATCATATATCAAATTGGAAGACACAACAGATGTAATCTTCCTGTCTTTGACCACCCAAACGCGCCAAAACAGAAGCGCCTTGACGCACGTTGCAAACACATCATGACCGGTTCTCAATCTGCTGCTGTATCGCTGCTCTTAATATCGATCTTATATCCGGTCAGACGCGCAGCCAAACGGGCATTCTGTCCTTCTTTGCCAATGGCAAGACTCAACTGATCCGGTGCAACATACACACGGGCGTTGTGTTCATCCTCCATCACAACCTTATCTACCGTGGCAGGAGAAAGTGCAGCACGAAGATACTCTTCAGGATCTTCGCTGTATTTTATCACATCAATCCGTTCCCCATTCAGCTCCTCGATAATGCCGTTAATGCGCATTCCACGGTTACCAATACAGGCACCAATGGGATCAACATTTTCGTCACGAGAATACACCGCCATTTTCGAACGTGATCCCGCCTCGCGCGTGATATTCTCAATCACAACCGTGCCATCCTGGATTTCAGGCACTTCCAGTTCAAACAGACGTTTGACCATACCGGGATGGGTCCGGGACAGGGTCACCAGCGGTCCGCGCGTCTCGCGTCGGACTTCCATCACATACACTTTGACGTGCTGGCCCACGTAAAAGCTTTCTCCAGGAATCTGCTCGTTTTTGAGTAGTGTGGCAAAACCTGTACCGGTATTGATGACCACATTTCCGCTGACCGGATCAACACGTTCCACCGTAGCGCTGATGATTTCTGCGCGTTTATCCTCATATGCACGCAACTGACGATCGCGTTCTGCTTCACGAATGCCCTGGATAATGACCTGCTTTGCTGTCTGTGCGGAAATACGTCCAAACGATTTTGTCTTCAGTTCCGTTTCGACAATATCGCCCAATTTATAACGCTTTTTAATGTTTTGCGCATCGGCAAGAGAAATTTCCGTCTGCGGATCGTTCACTTCCTCTACCACCGTCTTTTGCTCAAATACCCGCACATCCTTTTTCTCCGGAGACAACACCACGCGAACGTTCCCGCCGCCGCTGTGTTCTCGTTTGAAGGCGCTGATCAGTGCTGCTTCCACCTTTTCCAACATGTATTCCTTGGAAATTCCTTTTTCCTTTTCGAGCAGATCCAATGCGTCGAAAAATTCCTTGTTCATGATTCTGCATCCTCCGTCATGTCGCTGTAATCATAGACTGTTTTTACCTGCGCAATTTTCTTTTTCGGAATGCGCCATTCTTGCGTTCCTTCTAACAACTGTAACGTTTCATCATCACACGTACCCAAAATGCCGGTCAACTGTTTGCGCCCGCCAAGTTCTGCAAGCGGTGCAAACAGATGCACGCACACCGTTTCTCCCTCACATGCCCGCAGATGTTCCGGCGTTTTCAATTCTCGTTCAATTCCCGGCGAGGACACCTGCAACATATATGCATCAGGGATGGGATCCAGCACATCCAGCGGCGCGTCAATGGCACGATGCACACGCTCACAATCCGTGATGTCAATACCGTTTGGCGCATCAATGGTGATGCGAAGATAATACTGCGTCCCTTCCTTGACATACTCCACGTCCCACAATTCGTATCCAAGCGAAGAAACAATCGGTGCGATACATGCGCGCACACTTGTGACAATATTTTTGGTATCCTTTTGCGTCCGCTTTGCCGATGCTGTATGCACGGCACGAGATGCCGTCTTTTTCTGTTTCATCTTTTGTGTTCCTTTGATTTCTTTTTCAAGCGTTTCCACGACTTTTGTCAGCACGCATATCCTTGTAACAGTTCGAAAAACATATGACCCGACTCATTCCGCACATGGTTTGGTGTCACCGGTTCTGTATCGTTTCTGCATGCCATGATGCCACGTTTGATCGTTTGCGGCAAACGTACCTCTACCTGCATTGAAACATAAAGCAAGGAGAGCGAATCATTCACTCTCCTTACCATAGTATATCTTATGATATGGTATTATAACACATTGTATCCCATTTTGCAAGGGGTTTTGAAGAAAAACTTAAGATTTTTCCTTTGTTGGAACCATTTGGCATCCAGGCGCGTCAACGGACATAAGAACGGAACGTGTCCATGGATAAATCACGCGCGATATAATACCGCGGAATGCGGTCAGGTGAGACCGTTTGTCCGGGTACAGGTGTGTTTACCGTATAACAGTAATCATAATATTCCATGACACAGGACAGTGTAAGATTATTGTAGCTGCCCGATGGATATGCGAGACTGCGCACCGGACTTCCTACCCACTGAGAAATAATTTTTTGCGATTCTGCCAATTCGTGCCGAACAGCCTCTTCGGACAACGTCGCCAGGAGCGAATGAGACAACGTGTGTGAACCGAAGCGAACATAGCCGCTGTCCGCCATCTCACGAATTTGCTCCACGGTGAGATATCCTGGCGTACCAATCAAATCGGTAACCAGAAAAATCGTCGCACGGGCATCATATTTGATCAAAAGCGGGAACAAATTGGTATAATTGTCGTCATATCCATCGTCAAAGGTAAGCATGACACTACGTCCCGCCGTGTTTTGGTATTCATCGGCAAACAAATAGGTGCAACCCAATTCCTGTAAAATCTGCAGTTGCTGCTCCATATCTGCCACACGTACAAACAATCCGCCAAACGGGCCGTATGTGTCGTCTCGCACCAAATGATACATCAGTACACGCGGCGCTTGATCTCCCGGTAAAATCTCTCGCTCTGCCGCGCGCGTCCCCTGATAATAACCGCGAATGGTCAAGTCCTCCGCACTCAAGGCAGTCATCGTTTCACTCGGTAAGCTTTCCGTCATGGGTGCGCACACTTGCGGCATTGCCATCGTCAAAATCTCTGAAGCTGTAGAACTTGTGCAAGAGGAAAACATGCAAAGAAGCACGCCCAATAACAGCAACAAGCATCGTGTCCCGCATGTTTTTGCTTTTGTTTTATTTTTCATCTTGTTCCCTTTCGTTGTACCGTATTACGCAGAAATATGTCCCATTTTTGCAAATCGTTACGCTTCCGTATCTTCTTCTTCGTCTTCTCCACTTAAAATTTTCACTGCACGCGGCAATGCGTCTTTTGCATCATACCAAGGTTCGTCATCATACCGATAATCAAACTTTTTGCAAAACCATGAAACATCCTTGTTTAGTTTTTCCAGCATCGCCATTTCGCTGATATGCACTGCTTCATAAAATGACGCAAACGTTTTTTTGTCAAGTTCCCGCCGTGCTTCTTCCATAAATCTGCGGTAGTGCGGCAGACAAATCCAAGGTTGCTGGGAAACGAGCGTGCGAAATTCCCTTGTCTGTCCCCACAGATACGCCGCACAGTTGATCATTTTCTGAAACGACTGCTCAATGCGCGCACAGAGATAACATTGCTGTTCCAACTTTTGTAATTTTTCCGTTTGCGTACGAGCGGCAGCATGTTTTCCCAACATGGTACCTGTATTTTGTTCGCGTCGCAGCTGATCCAAATGGCTCTCCAAAATCAACCCCAACTGTAAACGGCGTTGCTTATGCAACATCTGTCTATAGTGTTTACCGCAAAAGCCTGCGTCATTCGTTTGTATGCGCACATCCGGCTCCATCATCGCAGCGCCCAAAATGCGATCAACTTCTTTTTTTTCCAACTGCCGATAAAGCCTGCAAAACGGGCAGCCATCTTGCTTTTCAAATGCCTCATTTACGGGAATGGTATAGATTTTTTCTTTCATTTCGACCTCTCTGTTTCTTTGCTCACAAACAATCCTCAAAAAATATGTTCTGTTTCGATCATATTCAATCATATCCAAATGGAAAAACATTCAAATCATCGCGTGCCTTTTCAAAGATGAAAAACATCGATGTTACAACAAAACCGGACAATACAAAACAAAGCCCAAAAACGGAAAATAGGCGTTTGCTTGCATTTTTTCACGCATCGGGTTATAATATAGTTTAGGCTCATGTCGATCCCGTTGTCTTTGGTAAAATTCCACCGGGCGATCAAAAGCCGATCATTTGCGCCACTTCCATATCAAACGACAGCGCAACGACAATTCCGCGCAAACGATACAATGAAAGGATTTTTTTATGGTTATCGATCAGATGCAAACCACCGTGGGATATTTCTGTCCTGTATGCGGCACAGGTGTGATCAGTATGGTGGGTGCATTTCAATTAAACGGCGATATGATGCGCCTCAAATGTCCGTGCCACAACAGCGCATTAACGATCACCATGGCGCACGGGGGAGAACAGATCATTTTGGAATCGCCGTGTTTTGTCTGTCCCGGTACACACCGTTATCAAATCCGTCGTGAGACGTTTTATTCCACCGATTTACTCTGCCTGCCCTGCTCTGTTTCCGGCTTTGATACCTGTTTTATCGGCAAAAAGGAACAGGTGTGTAAAGCCATGGACGAAACAGAACAACAGCTGCTGCAAACGTTACAACAGGCGGGTCTGGATATTGCACCAAACGAACGGTTAACAGACGTGGCCGCACGAGAGCTACACATGGAACGCGGGCCTTATGCGGGCGATGGCAATTTTGATCACAGCGTCAACTTCGATGACAACCATATTATGGATATGATCAGCTTTGTGCTCAAAGACATGATGGAAGCAGGCGACATCACCTGCCGCTGTGAAAAAGGCAAAGGGGATTATGAAATCATTCCCACCAAAGACGGCTTTACGGTGCATTGCAAACATTGCAATGCCGCACGAACCGTCCCTTGCAACAGCTCATTGAGCGCAGAAGCGTTTTTGGAAAGCACCTCGCTGCACCTGGAGTAATACCACAATCGTTTTTTCTCTTCACCGCCGTTTTTGTTCATCTATTTCTCAATGAGACGGACAAAAAAACCACACTTTATTTACAACAATCAAAACGATCAGATACAGGGGATACGCCGTTATGCGTCTCCCTTGTTTTTTGTCTGTTTTGGTCTTTTGTGATCCCGGCGAACACGCGCCCCGGATCCGTTGTTATGTTTGTCCCCTGCACACAGATCAAACGATGAAACGCGCGCTGTAGGAGATTTGGACGAACCGCGTTTTTGTGTTTGACGCTGCTCTTCAAATTTTGCAACATGATCAGCATTGCGAAAATATTGATACAAAAAACAGCGCAACCGTCCATTGTACACACGCCGAATCTTATCTGCCCGACGGTGAAACCAATGCGGAAAATCCTCATCGGCCGATAAAATATACATCTGCCAACGATCAAGCGTTGCAAACTGCGTCCCCAGTTCCGTATACAATTCATGTACCTGTTCCGGGATCATCAATCGCTCACCGTAGGGAGGATTGGTTACAATGGTTCCGCGCCGGCCCCCGGTTTGTATGGTACGCGCGTCTTTGACAAACGCACGCACACAAGACGCCATCCCTGCGCGCGCAATGTTTTCCTGCGCTATGTGTACCATCGTCTGGTCAATATCGGAAGCATATGCTTCAAACGATGTTTTTTTCACCGCTGCAGCTGCCTCTTCCCGTGCCTGGGCAAATACAGCGGGCGAAACCGCCCCAAACGATTCGCAGGCAAATGTACGGTGCAACCCCGGCGCCGTATTGGTCATCAACAATGCCGCCTCAATCGGAATCGTACCGGATCCGCACAACGGATCCCACAATAGCACCTCTTCGCGCGGACGAGACAACCGCGCCATGGCCGCCGCCAATGTCTCACGCAGCGGTGCCTCCCCCGTCTCCGTGCGATATCCCCGCTTATACAGCGGCGCGCCGGATGTATCGATCATCAGTGTCGCCACGTCGCGAAACAAAAAGAACACAATTTGATACTTCACACCCGTTTCGGCAAACCAACGCTGTCCGTATGCGCGTTCCAGTCTGCGTGCAACCGCCTTTTTCACAATGCGTTGGCAATCCGGAACGGAAAACAGTTGTGAGCGCAGCGCATCTCCTTTGACAGGAAAGCTGTCTTCCCGCCCAATCCAATCCTCCCAGGGCAGCGCCTCTGTTCCGTCAAACAGTTGTGTAAAATCGGTGGCCGCAAATTCTCCCATTTTCAGATAAACGCGTTCTGCATATCGCAGCCAAAGATTGGCGCGCGCCATGGCATCGATCCCAGCGCGGAACGTCACTCGGCCGTCCATCACATTTGTTTTTTCATATCCCAGTGCCTCGATTTCTTCTCCGACCAACCGCTCCAGTCCAAACAAGCAGATTGCCACGTATTCATATGTTTGCGCCATGCGCGTCCTCCTATCGACTTCGTTTTATGATCACCGGCAACCTTCCGTTTATTATCAGTGCTGTTTGATCATTCTTTTTTACCGAAACGATCTTTATCCTACTCAACGGATCAATACCGCCTGTGCATACAGCAATTCATACATCTGTTCCATACGGCTGCGATCATAACGCACCGTGCCTTCCAGCGGGTCGGCGCAAATGACCGCATCTCCTTCAAAACCGCTGATCACAACGCAATGAGATAGACGGTACCAATTTATTTCCCCATAGGTATACGCCACATCGCTGTCCAGCGTCTGCTGGGTGGTCCAAACCATGACGGGCGTACCTGCCATCACATATTCCAAAAGGATATCAAACGATGTACCGCTTACGTCATACGCGGACAATGCACTGTTTTGCTGTGCAAAATAGCGGTTGGCAGCACGAACAATCGGGGGCGCATAACACCCAAACCCACCATGTTCCTCAAACGGACTTCCAACATACCCCTCAAATGGATCGGCATAGGACAATCCGAAATCCAGCATTTGTTCACACAACATCACCTTGTCAGCCGAAAATCCATAATATTGCAGCAGGGTGGCAAGTGCCGTAATCTCGCATCCCAAAGGCAATTCCGGCAGTTGCATGATCGGCTCTACAGCCAGATCGATTTTATTTGGCATTGCAATGATCATCGGGTCGATCACGGTGTTTTTGGGGGAATCGTCTTCCATATACAGCTGAGAAACATTGGGCAGGGAAGGCATCGAGGATTGCACATCGGTGGAAAAAATCAGACAAATGGACCATGTGTAACCACCTGCCAAAATACAGAAAAAGCTGATCAACAGACATAACATCGTATTTCCAACACGCCGCACCTGATCATGCGTCGATACTTTCTGATTCACGCTATCCGGCATGCGATTTTGCAACACGCCGCTTGGATGATATTCATCGATTCGTTTATGCTTCATTTCGCGGCTTTTCTCCCATGTGTGCCCTGCCGTAAATTTACTTTTTGGTTGCTTGTCTTTCTGTCAATAATCCACTGTAATATCGATACGCAGAGGGAATGGCATACTGTGTCCGAATCTCTTCCGGCGTTGCCCAGACAAACAAGGGGGACGGATGTGCAAGGACCATGCGTGTACCGGTCATATGCCATTCCAAATGGGTAAAAATATGCTTGGCCGTGCCCAACTCTTCGGTTTGCAACACGCCACACTGGGTGGCAATCCGTAAAATTTCTTCTTCTTGCGCACTTCCCGCCTGTGCGCTCACAAATTCCCATAGTCCACTGAGCAAACCCGTTTGGGGCCGTTGACAAAGGGCATATTTCCCCTTGCAGCAAAGCAACCACACGTGACGCTCTTCGACACGCCTCGCCCTTTTGGGCGCTTTGTAGGGAATCGTTTGCCACGCTTGTGTCCCGAAAACTTTACAAATATCGGAAAGCGGACATGTTGCACACAACGGCGCCCCGTTGGGTACACAGACCAACGCCCCCAATTCCATCAACGCCTGCGTAAATGCGCCGCAGTCCTGCGGGGGATAAATCTGCTGCAACCAATCAAACACTTGTTTTTTTGTCGTTTGCTGACCGATGTCCCATTCCAGGCCACAAAGTCTCATCACCACGCGCAGCACATTGCCGTCTACCGCCGGGGTAGGCAACCCAAACGCAATGGAACAAATCGCACCTGCCGTATACGGCCCGATACCGGCAAGGCGTTTGAGCTTGTCGTAATCTGCCGGCATTTCCCCATCATATTGTATCATCAGCTGCTGCGCGCATTTTTTCAGATTGCGCACACGGCTGTAATAACCCAGTCCTTCCCACAATTTGTGCAACATGCCGTCATCGGCAGCAGCAAGAGAGGCAACGTCCGGACAATGTTCCAAAAAACGTGTATAATATGGCTTGACCGCCTCCACACGTGTCTGTTGCAGCATAATTTCGGAAAGCCATACGTGATATGGTTTTGGATCCTCGCGCCACGGCAGCACACGCGCATTGGCGCGATACCAATAAAGCAACGGCGTCACAATTTCAAACAGCACTTGCGGCACCGGCATGTTTTTTGCAGTTGTATCTTTTGTTTCCCGTTTCATTTCATGTTTTGTTTGCACGATCTTGTTTGGTGCGGTTACCGTTTTGTTTTCAATTTTGGTTTGTTTCAAACATTCAACTTCTTGCGAACAAGACGCAGCTTTCGGAACGACTTTCATGGCACCATTTTCCCATTCTCCGCGCATCTGTTCCATGGGATGACAACACAGATCTATCTTAGACCTTTCTGCCGATGTCTGTATTTCGCTGCGCTTCGTATTTACCATGTTATTTATGGAATTTTTTGTTTTCCAGCACCATGTTTGCGGCTCTTCTGAAATCGTACGTTTCGACGTCTTTTACGATGCGCAATCATCCTTTGTTTGATTCGTTTCCTTTGTTGTTGTTTTTTGCGTGTTTTTCATCACCTTTTTGACCCGTTTGCAGGGGAACGGACAATCATCACATGCGGGATTCTGTGCGCGGCAGACCTCGCGTCCAAACCACACCAGCCGATGGCAAAAATCGCTTTGCTCAGCGGGAGGAATAAGATCCTTCAAGGCGAATTCCACCTTCACCGGATCTTTCGAATTGCAAAAGCCCATCCGTCCGGACAATCGAATACAGTGCGTATCTGCCACAATGGCGGGTTGCCCGTATACATCCCCCAAAATCAAATTGGCGATCTTTCGCCCCACACCGGGAAGTGTCAGCAATGCATCCATATCATCGGGCACCACTCCGCCGTACTTCTCGATCAGAATGGCGCTGGCATCACGAATGTTGCGCGCCTTGGTGCGGAACAGACCGCATGGGCGCACGATTTGTTCGATCTGTGTCAAGTCTCCCGCCGCCATCGCAGCGGCATTTGGAAAGACCGCAAACAACGTTTTACTCACCTCGTTGACACGGGCATCGGTACATTGTGCACTCAAACGTGCCATCACCAAAAGTCTCCACGGATCCGCGTGATATTCCAACGCACATGCGACATTGGGATAGCGGGCATGCAGCAGCTCCAAAGCCATTTGAGGTGTCGGATAGGATGCACCCGGACGCAGCGCCTCGCTGTTTGCCTTTTCCGTTGGTTTGCCTGTCGTCTTGCTTGTTGAAACGCGTACACGGGAAGATATATGTTCTTGCTTTTGCTTTGTATTTTTTTTGGATTGTGGCATCTCTGCGTGTTCTCCTCTGTGTTCCGTGTTTTGGCTCAGCTCTTTGTTTGTAAAGGTCTCTTTTATTTTATCATATCCTGTCGAAAAATGCAATCACACAAGGCCGAAAAAGCACACGGTTTCACAGGCTTTTCTACATTTGTGACAACATCTTACAAGTGGCCTAAAAAATACCAATAACAGTCTTTTTCATTGTCTCTTTTCCGTGTCAAAAAGGGGACAATTTTTGTATGCGCAACTTGACGGCAAAGGAAGAACATGGTATAATCGAAACAGATTGAACAAATCCGGCGGAACAATGCGCATGCTTTCTCGGCAAAAAGCCGAAAACGGCTGTTTTTCCGCGATTTCGTGTTGTACCGCATCAGGGGAATCCCCACATCATACGGAACAAAAAAACACGCGAATACACACAATCATATGGAAAGGAACAACGACATGAAACAGTATCCGAAAATCGGCATTCGTCCTGTCATCGACGGCCGCTGGGGCGGTGTGAGAGAAAGTCTGGAAGTACAGACCATGGGCATGGCACAAGCCGCAAAAGAATTGATTGAGAACAATGTCAAACATCCCGACGGAACGCCGGTACAGTGCGTCATCGCACAAAGCACCATCGGCGGCGGCGAAGAGGCAGCCCGCTGTGCGCAGTATTTTGAGTCGGAAAACGTCTGTGCGACCTTATCCGTCACCCCTTGCTGGTGTTATGGAAGCGAAACGATGGACTTAAACCCCAAAACCATCAAAGCAGTTTGGGGCTTTAACGGTACGGAGCGACCGGGCGCTGTATATTTGGCAGCCGTTTTGGCCGCACACGCACAACGCGGTTTGCCTGCATTTTCCATCTATGGGCACGACGTACAGGATGCTACAGACCGCTCCATTCCCGCAGATGTGGCAGAGAAAATCTTGCGCTTTGCACGATGCGCAGCGGCAGTGGGGGAGATGCACAATCACGCATACGTAAATCTGGGCGGCGTTGCCATGGGAATTGCCGGTTCGTACTGTGACGCTTCCTTTATGCAGAAATATTTGGGACTGCGTGCTGAGTGGGTGGATTTGACCGAAGTGCTGCGCCGCATTACGTTGGAAATCTATGACCACGAAGAATATCAACGCGCGCTTGGTTGGATCAAAGAAAATTGCCCCGAAGGACAACCCACCCAAAACACCGGCAAAACCTTCATTGATATCATTGAAAAATCCCGCACCGTACCGGAAGACAAGCAGTGGGAATTCATTACAAAATTCTCTTTGATTTGTCGCGATATTATGCAGGGCAATCCCAAACTGGATGAAATGGGCTGGCATGAAGAAGCGCTGGGACGCAATGCCATTGTAGGCGGTTTCCAGGGTCAGCGCATGTGGACGGACTGGCTGCCCAATGCAGATTTTACCGAAGCGATTTTCAACTCCACCTTTGACTGGAACGGCAAACGCGCACCGTTGGTGCTCGCCACCGAAAATGATACCCTCAACGGCATCACCATGCTGTTCTTACATCTGCTCACCGGACAAGCGCCCTGCTTCTCTGATGTGCGTACTTACTGGAGCCCGGATGCAGTGAAACGAGTTACCGGCAAAGAGCTGTCGGGCGTGGCACAAAACGGCGTGATGCATTTGATCAACTCCGGCGCAACCGCGCTGGATGCCACCGGTTGTTCCAAAGATGCCAGCGGCGCAGGCTGCATGAAACCGTGGTGGGATATGGAACAGAGCGACATTTCCGCCTGCCTCAAAGCAACCGACTGGCGCCGCGCTGATTATCAGTATTTCCGCGGGGGCGGTTTCTCCTCTCACTTCAAAACCGAAGCAGAGATGCCTGTCACCATGGCTCGTCTGTGCCTGATTGACGGACTGGGACCGGTGATGCAGATCGCCGAGGGCTATACCGCAGTGCTGCCTGATGAAATTCATCAGATTTTGGACAAACGGACAGACTTTTGCTGGCCGACAACCTGGTTTGCTCCCCGCCTGACGGGACACGGCGCGTTTACCGACGTTTACAGCGTGATGGCAAACTGGGGTGCCAATCATGGTGCATGGACCTATGGGCATGTGGGCGCCGATCTGATTACGCTGTGTTCCATGCTGCGTATTCACGTCTCTATGCACAATGTCGATGAAAACAGCGTATACCGTCCGCACAGCTGGAGCGCATTCGGTACGGAGAATGCCGAGGCGGCAGACCTTGCGGCATGCCGTCAATACGGTCCACTGTTCGGTTGATTGGATCATACCTGTACTTGTCCTTTCATATTTTTTGAGCTATCTGAAAATGTGAAAAGGCTGTTGTGCAAGACATTGGTCAAAGGTAAAAAATCATTTATGCTTATAATGTGAATAGCGAAAAAAAGCATATATCTTTCAAAATTTAACTATCATAAAAAAGCGTACAACTTCGTTTTTGTACGCTTTTTTCTTTTCAAAATGTAAAATTTGCTTTTCATTGTTATTTTATATGATACAATCTAAAGGTTAATATTGTCAACTTATAGATGCTTATAATTTCATCTCGAAACACATATACTGAAACCACAGGATAGGTGGTGAGTATGTGCAAAAAGAGGATTTGAAAAAAATTGGTCACCGTATCGTAAAAAGAAGAAAAGAATGTCACCTCACACAAGAGCAACTCGCAGAACGTATGAATGTATCCATTCAAATGATCTCAAATTTGGAAAGAGGAAACAAAGCAATTAAAATAGATAACCTGTTGAAGCTGTGCGATATACTCCATACAAGCACAGATTATATCTTGTGTGGCAAACATACGGAAAACGACATTCCCTATTTGGCCGATAAACTTTTGCAATTAACAAAGTCTGATTATGAAATGATTGAAATGCTTGTCAATTATCGATTGAATCATCAAGAATAAAGAAATCCCCCCGCTTGGCGGGGGGATTTCTTTATTCTTTTTATCATACATAGAAGATACACTTATTTGATGTTTTATTTTTTATCAAAATTGTTATCGTCATAAAACAGATCATCACACAGCCTGAATTACCAAACAACGCAAAAAATCATGCACGAAAATTGTATCCGCAATGATGACAATAATATATTTTTTTCGTGTTAGAAAAAAACTTTTTACACTGCCATACATGCCCCTTTCCGCTTGCCCGCTTCACAATCGCCATCCACCAGTCGTAGCACAAAAAGACACAAAATCCGATCATCCACTTCAAAACAATCCAGCAAATATAATAAATGCCAAAGAGGATCAACCACAAACATCCGTGTTTGCTGCGCTCATTTGACAACTGCACCTGTTGACTGCCGCATCTGGGACACTTTCGATTGATCCACATATGTAACTCCTCCATCACATTCACGTTGCACCATATGTTTCATACAATACGCATACAAAATGGAACAGAAAATGACACCATTTTCTCATCGCTTTCCACATAATATTATATCAAAAATAATGGGTCATTGCAACGAAAATGTTTTTGTAATGATTGGACTGTTTCCAAAATCAATCCACGCTGTGACCTCGACGATAACATCTGAATGATCTTGTAGAACATACGCCCGCTGCAATGTTAATACAGCACCGGGCTTGATTTCTGTAAAACTTTGGCTTTCTATATCAGATACGTATGCGCTTTCACATGCTATACCATTTTATTTTATAATAATTTTCGAGGTGATCATATGAAACCCCTGAAAGAAAAAATCAGTATCACACTCGATGGTGATACACTGCAAAAAATCAAAGAAAAAGCAGAAGCCGAAGATCGTTCTCTTTCGCAATATATCAATTTGGTTCTGCGACGTCATCTGCAAGCACAAGACTCGGAACATTGTGAAAAGAAATAAAAAATGCCAGTGTATCCCACGCAATGAACGCCACGCTTCATATCAAAAATCTATATTCATAAAGATACCATAAAAGTAAAATAAAAAACTCCGCTGTCGCGGAGTTTTTTTACTTCATAAATGTTTTGATACTAAAACAAATATACCTATGCCGGTGATTTTCAAGATTCCACAGATGTCTCTTCCCCTGCGGGCATAACAACCCAACAATTGTTGATATACCGCTCAAACCCAAGCGCCGGACGGTTGACAAATTCACCGCGATAGATCATCACCGTGGAAGAGCCGCCATCGAGCATGGCTGCATTGACACATCCCTCATCAAGCAATGTGTTTTGCAGTACATCCAGATCACATCCGATACTCCAGCCGACCTGTCTGCCGTCAATGACCAAAAACAGCATCTCGCCCGTGGCGCGCTGTCCCAACGCCGTGCGGGGTGCAATGCCCCAGCCCCCACTGCCGTTGATCTGTCCAACACCATTGACCACCAAAAACGGAGAAAACGACACAGCGCTATAGATATCGTTATCCATCGCCCATTGCGACGAACCATGTTGCAGCGTAAAAATACCCTTGCTTGTCATACCAATAATATTATAATAATCATTTGCCGAAGGACGGGAAGGATTGACCAACTTTCCGTCCTCAATAATAATCCCGCTGGGTGAGCCGCCGTTGGAATCATAGTTGGGACCGTCGTTAAACCCACCACCGTTGATCGCGGCTACCGCGCCCACACGCTCTGACATTTGCATCACGGTCTGCCCGCAGGAAAACTGATTGGCAGTATCCACCAATTTCACTCTGGTGGGATCGCTGACCAACATCACATAACCGCGATATGATGAGCCCTCTACCTCCTTGAGATAGACGCCATCTTCCAATTTTTCATATCCCTCTTCCAAATATGGATCTACCTGATTGTCATTTGTCGCCTGTTCCAGCTGGCTCTGGCCGCCTTGGGGATTGATCGCACTCTGATCGGTATCCGTTCCGTCATCCCGCGCCATATTCTCCTCTAAAATGCGGTCGATGGTCTTGGTAGGGATAAACCAGGTGGCGAGATATTTATGGTGAAACGTATTCATTGCGCTGCACACCCATGTGGTCTGCAATTTTTGTGACCATCCCGCCATAATCAGCAAATACGCACAAATGCCGCAAAGTAAAATCAAGCTGATGATCGTGGAACAGACCGCCGTGAAAGCCAGACGTTTGCGCGACGGAACACGTCCTTGTTTGCCCGCTTTTCCCGCGCGGGTGGTTGGTTGATGTTTAACGGTTCTTTGTGCCATATGTGAAAACTCCTTTGTCTGTTACGTGGTCGTGTGCACAAGCTGCAACACATCTTTAATTTCATTCATTTTTCGGGAAAATCAATTCAAAACGATCCGCTTGCGCCAGCGTTACAACGGTACAGTCGTTGGCATACGTACACGTGGGCAAAACAATCATCGCGGTCAGCTGTGCAGCTTCGGCTGGCAGCGGCGCCAAATGCCATACGGCCGGACGTAAATATACAAGCGTTTGACGCGGCACGAAAAATGCACATGTATGTTCCAAGGATGGCGTACCACCCGACGGCGGGGAAACGTGCAAGATCATATCATCATCCAGCGGAAAAATCATTTCCCATGTGGTGGTGTGATACTCCACCTGTTCAATCACCATACGTTTCGGGCGTTTGACCGTGATGGTGGAAAAGCCCAAAATGTGTCCCGTTGCCGGCGCCTGCATACGATCGGGATAAAACGCATGCAAATCCCCTGTCAGCGCGACGCCTTGCGGTTGATCCATTTGTTCATATGTGCCGAACGGCGCAAAGGCATCACGGGTTAATGTTTGAATGACAACTTCACGCATGGGAACAACTCCTTTCATTTTCTGCGAATCGGTTTCATTGCATCATTTTGTACATCTTGTGCAAAACCGGGTGGTACTCATCGCTTTTTCGTTTGCTTTTTGACCTTTTATTTACTTGCCATAATAAAGCTGCGATTGTCCCACAAATAAATGATACCGCTGAGCAGCGTAGCAGCGGCGCAAAGCCAGCACAGCACAGCAGAAACGGTATACACTGTCGTTGTTTGAGAAATGCTCATACCGATATAATATACCAAAATGGAAAGCATCTGCATAACGGTTTTGATTTTTCCCCAAACATTTGCCGCAATCACACGCCCTTCCTTTGCTCCCGCAGCAACCATACGCACACCTGCAACGGCAAACTCCCGCGCCAAAATGATGCATAACACCAACGGATCGCACACACCTGCCTGCATCATATACAAAAACGCGACGGTGGTCAAAATTTTATCTGCCAAAGGATCGGCAAATTTTCCAAAATCCGTAACCAAATGGCGGCGGCGTGCAATTTGCCCGTCCAAAAAATCCGTAAAGCTGGCAACGGCAAAAATCACCGCTGACACAAGGTACTGCCACCAAACACCGTTTTGATTGGCCAAAATGGCAAACACAATAAACACGGGAACCAACAAGATGCGGCAAACAGTCAATTTATTGGGAAGATTCATCTTTTTTCTCCGTTCTTCACAAGAATACGTATCCACCCAAATGCGGGGGATCAAACATCATCAGCGGCAGAACCCTCTTCAAACAACATGGTAGGGACCGATGTTGGTGCACCAACCGATTCGCCAATGAGATCATAGTCGAGCACTTGTGTGACTTTTACCGGCACAAACTGTCCTTCTTGCGGCCTCGATTGCCCCTTTCCGCACGTAAAATACATTTTCCCGTCAATATCGTATGCATCGCGGTAGGAACGTCCGAAAAACATGCCGCTGGGCACATCAAATCCTTCGCACAGTACCGCATACGTGTTGCCCACAAGCGTTTGATTCTCTTCCTCGCAGCGCAGCAGCTGCTCGCCCATCACTAAATCGGCACGGTCCTGTTTTACCTGTTCATCCACCTGGTCCGGCATATCATATGCCGGCGTTCCCTCCTCGCGTGAATAGGGGAACACGCCCAAACGATCAAAACGCAACGCTTGCGCGCCGCGCAATAATATCTGCACATCTTCCTCTGTCTCTCCAGGGAAACCGGTGATAAATGTAGAACGGATCACCATCCCTTTTACCGTGCGCAAACGGCGCACGGCGTCGCGAATCACTTCGCTGTCCCCTTTCCTGTGCATAGCACGCAGGATGCGATCGGACAAATGCTGTACCGGCAAATCAATATACGGCAACAAACGGGGATTGGTGCGAAACGCTTGTACCAATTCGTCTGTGATTTTGTCCGGATAACAATACAGCAAACGAATCCATGGGATCTGCGTGTGCGCACATATTTCCTCAATCAGTGCCACCAAACGACTTTCGCCATACAAATCACGTCCCCACACGGTGGTATCCTGCGCCACCAGTACCAGTTCTTTTACTCCCAAACGATCCAATCCCTGGGCTTCCTCTACCAATTCCTCCATGGGACGGCTCTGCAATTTTCCACGTAACGAGGGAATCACACAATAAGCACAACGATTGTCACAACCCTCAGATATTTTCAAATAAGCAACCTCCGTGGGTGTGGTAATGACGCGATCGCCGCACAAGGTCTCAGGGGTCATTTCATCAAAGCGCGCATACCCTTTTTGTCCCGCTTCCAGTGCACGGATGGCCGGAACAATCTGGTGCACAGACCCCACGCCCAAAACAGCGTCAACCTCCGGCAGTTCTTTCATGACCTCTTCCCCATACCGCTGGGGCAAACAACCGGTGACAATGATGCCGCGCAAGTGACCGTGTTCTTTGAGCCATGCAACATCTAAAATGTTGTCTATGGCCTCTTTCTGCGCCTGTTGGATAAATGCACAGGTATTAATAATCACAATATCCGCCTCGCTTTCCTCGGGCGTGATCGGATATCCCGCCTGCATCACATCATACAGCATGCGCTCTGTATCTACCTGATTTTTCGGGCACCCCAAAGAAATAAAACCGATTCGCGGTTTTTCCGTTTTACATTCCTTTGCGGTAGCCTTTTTGGGGGTCACACCGGTGACACCGGCGTGCAACGATGTGGTCTGATTCTGCGCCTGTTCTTGCTTCATGCATACTCCGTCCTGTTTTTTCGTTTCGTTGGTTGTTCTGATTGTCTGTTTGATATAGATACCTTGTTGTTTTCACATACAAACAGACTCATTCTATCTCATCAGAAAACGTTTCTTCATTGAAAAAGACATCGTCTTCCGTGTTCTCTTCCATCCCGTTTTCGTCCATATCCTGCTGTATCTGCTCCATCGCAGCACGGATATGTGCCAGATAAAACCCCTGACGCATCAGCGCCGCCGTTTGTTTTTGGCGCCCCTTGGGAGAAAACAGTTGTTTCAAATCCATACGCTCCAAACGTTTTTGACATGCGGAAATAAAGTCCAGTCCCTGCAACGTTTCTTCATAGGTCTCACGGTTTTTGTGAAGATCAAAACCGTTGGCAATCAAATGCGCACGGATCCTTGTTGGGCCCCAATGCTTGACATCGCAATCATATTGCATGGTGCGCACCAACAGCTCCCGTTCACGCAACACGCCACGTGACTCCAAATAATTGACTGCCGCCTGCGCTGCCTCCATGGAAAATCCTCGCCGGCACAATTTGTCGCGCAGGCCGTTTTTGGCATGATCACGCAACTGCAACAAATCTGCACCCTTTATCGCTGCACGGCTGCTTTCATCCGCCAAGCAAAGCTCCGCATATTCTTCCTCATCCAAAAACTGCTGCAAACAAAGATCTGAAGACCAAAAAGCGCGCAGAAGTACATAGTGATCTTCTGAAATTTGCGCTGAGTCATCCGTGATCACGGTCACATCTTGCCGGGTGCTATTGGGTGGACTTTGTACCGCGCGCACCATATGGGTCACTTCTGTCTTTGTAGGCACGTTTGTCTGATCCCCGCCGCCGAACATGTCTTCCCGATTCGATGCCGTTGGGCAAGGCGCCGCACATGAAGTACGATGCGGCACGTTTTCATCCTCGTGCCGCACCGCATGATGATGCACCTTTTCCGGTTCCACCGCTGATGTTTGTTTCAGCATATCGGGCTGTTTTGCCACACTTATTCACCCTCAATGTCCATGAGTTTCAAATCAAGTTCGTCCTCGTCGTCCTCATCATCCTTGTCCGGAGCTGCCGCGGCGGACACTTCAGGTGCAGCGGAGATCTCATCATTCTGCTTTTGGAATTCGGCACGAATCTGCGCACTGATTTCCTCCATGAGCGCATCGTTCTCTTCCAACAGTTTGCGTGCGTTGTCCTTTCCCTGCGCCAGACGTTCTCCGTGATAGCTAAACCACGAACCGGCTTTTTCGATGATGCCCATCTCCACACCGACGTCAAGCACCTCGCTTGACCGGGAAATACCCTTGCCAAACAAAATGTCAAACTGTGCAACGCGGAACGGCGGTGCCACCTTGTTTTTAACCACTTTTGCTTTCACGCGGTTTCCGTAAGATTCCGTGCCGTTTTTCAGCACCTCTACCTTGCGCACATCAATCCGAACAGACGCATAATATTTCAATGCCTTGCCGCCCGGTGTTACCTCGGGATTTCCGTAGATCACACCCACTTTTTCACGCAGCTGATTGATAAAGATAATCATACAGTTGGTCTTTGCCACAGCGCCTGCCAATTTACGCATTGCCTGGCTCATCATACGCGCCTGCAAACCAACGTGCGACGACCCCATCTCCCCGTCAATTTCTTGCTGGGGAACCAGCGCCGCCACAGAGTCCACAACAACCACATCGATGGCGCCCGAACGAATGAGCGCTTCGGCAATCTCCAAGGCATCCTCGCCGCTGTCCGGCTGTGACACCAACAAGTTGTTGATATCCACGCCCAGATTCCGTGCATACAAAGGATCCAACGCATGTTCTGCGTCAATAAATGCAGCTTCTCCGCCCAGTTTTTGTACTTCTGCAATCACATGCAGTGCAACCGTCGTTTTTCCCGAAGATTCCGGGCCAAAGATTTCAATGATTCTGCCGCGCGGCAACCCACCGATCCCCAGTGCATGATCCAATGTCAAAGAGCCGGTGGAAACCGCCTCCACTTTCATCGACAGATTATCGCCCAGACGCATCACAGCACCTTTTCCCATACTTTTTTCAATCTGCTGCAATGCGGTGTCCAACGCTTTTCTTTTTGCCGAATTGTCGTTAGGCAGCTCCGAATTTTTCTTTGTCGTTGCTTTTGCCATCGTCTTTCTCCTTTTGTCTCTTTCTCTTTGATATGATACGTGTATTGATCCGGTTATCTGACTTTTGCAATGGATCGTTGTAATCCTGTCGATGTGCACATGTTACCATTCATGTTACGTTATTGATTTGTTTGTGTTTGATCGATACGCGGCTGCCGCATGATGTTGCACCGCATCAGAACGGCGTCTTCCGACGGATTGGTATAATAGCGCTTGCGTACCCCGATACATTCAAACCCCGCGCCTCGATACAACTCCTGCGCCGCTTGATTGGAAGCACGTACTTCCAAATAGACATTCTGTGCTCCCGAAAGTCTTGCCTGCCTCAACAACGTTTGTAACAATTTTGTACCGCCGCCCAAACGCCGATATGCCGGGTCCACACAAACAGAAGCGATCTCTGCCTCATCCGCCACACACCATATCCCGCCCCAACCGACCACCGGTAAAGCGGCACAAGCCAGCTGTGCGCTTGTACCATTGGATATGTTTGTGCGCACGGTTTCATTTGTGACAGATGCGCGCTGTTCTTCTTGTGCCGCATCCATTCTGTTTGATTGCTCCCGTTGACCCGTGCGAAGGGCGTTGATTGTATCCGCTGTCAGGCCGTTGTATTCAGCACACAACACAAACATGTTCGCACACGGGTTTTCCAGCATTTCTGCGAGCATCCGCTCGTTCCAACGCTCCCCCGAAAAACACAACGCCTCCAAACGAGCAAGCGCCACCAGATCTTCTTTTCGTACAAAGCGACAGGTAAAAGATATTTCTTTTTGGTCTTTGGAAGCGTTCTCCCGTGTCGCCGACAGCATCTTGCAATGATCAAATTGCGGGTCTTGTGCGCCACTCATGAGGTAATATACCCATCCAGCAAATCACCGATCTCTACGGTGCGATTTTGAGAGGGGTCATGTAAATACGCATGGCCCGCACTGTCCTCGCAATAGCGAAGCGTGTAATATACACCCGGGCATGCAGCACTGGTAAACTTCAGTCGGCGATTGTTTTGGCCGTCTTCTTGCAATGTGACAGGTGTGCTGTGTAAAAACCGATCGATCAATTCTGCAAGCAATGCGCCGTCGGTAATTTCTCCTTCTGCAATGGTCACCGCATCCTGACGGCAAATCAGCGCTTTGTCAAATGTTGTCGATGTCGGATCGGGCAGCAAGGCATCTTCGGTACAAAACAGATCCCCCATACCCGTATATTCCAAACTCAAATACTGACTCTCGTCCCCATTTTCGATACGATATAAAATCAGATCATCCCACTGACCGTATCCGGTGGCAAGTGTCACGGGCTCATAACACATGGGTGCACGGGTATAGCGAATGTGTGTCTCGCTGTCTTCAATGGTAATCGCGTCCGAATCACCTGTTGTGGAGGTAACAGTTGTGAACGCGACCAGGTCATCATCTACCTTAAGTACCGGATCCTCCACCGGCACACCGGCATCCGTCTGATCGGTCTGTCCCCCGTCCGTGTCCGTCTTCTCACACCCCACCGCAAAAAGGCACACCGCTGCAAACAACAACACAGCACATGCACGGCGTAACAGGGAAAATCGTTTCATAGGCATCCTTCCTCTTCGCTATCTTTTTGATGTCTCTGTGCACCGATCTTTGCACCGCATGCAAACAACACCGGCCACAAATATAACGTATCTTATTTTTGCTCTCGACTCTGAAATGAGACGGTAATGAGATGGTACACGTTTGGCATACACACGCAACCGATCAATATCCCAATGTTTCGGAAAGAGAATCGTCGTTTTCCACCCAATCGTTTACATCAATCACGCGAAACGCTTCTTTGGTATCGCGAATGATGACCGTTTTGATTCCCGCATTGATGACTTGGCGTTTACACATCATACAGCTGTTTGTATCCGGTAAAATTTCGCCTGTGTTCGGATGGGTGCAACAAATATACAATGTCGCACCGAGCATCTGCTCACGGGGGGCAGCAATGATGGCATTGGCCTCTGCATGTACACTGCGACACAATTCATAACGTTCTCCGCGCGGAATCTTCATTTGTTCCCGGCGGCAAAATGCCAGATCGGAACAGTTTTTTCTGCCCCGCGGCGCGCCATTGTAGCCGGTCGATACGATCACGTCATTTTTTACAATGATTGCGCCAAACCGCCGACGCAAACAGGTACTGCGTTCTGACACCGTTTGCGCAATGTCCAAATAATAATTTTGCTTGGAAATACGAGAGATTGGCGCCGTTTTGTTCTCTTCCATATTCATATTGTCCTCTTCTTTTTGCGCCTTCATACGGACTTTACACGTACAGACACACGTCAAAATCACAGAAAACGTTGTCACGGCCATTTGACGTTGTCGGCATCGGTCCGGATTTTGTTGCGCTTTTTTTGCGGTGGCTTTACAATTTTTTGTCATCTGATCCGCCCCAAACAGCAAATACGATCAGATATCATATTATACAACGATTTTGCGACAAAATCAAGATGTTTTCCCGCTTTGTCCCCATACCGTATCACCAAAAATGATGCACAACACTGCAGTGATATCATGCAAACAGCATTGGTTGCTCCGTCTTTGTTGTAAAAATGTACGCATCACGCGCTGATCAAACCCGTTTCATCCACGTTTCATCCACCGTACCGGCCGCAACCGACAACCTGTGCCGTGCACGGTATCATGGTTTGAGGAGGCGAAAATTGTTTCGTTTTCTATTTTCATGCACCCTGTTATGGATGCTTCTTTTTTTGTTAATGGCACGCCCGATTTTCTCCGCCCATGCGATCCTGCGCTGCATGTCTGTTTGATCGGATCTCGGATCATCGACCACTTTTCGGAGAATGAGACGAAAAACGGGAGGGGGGCAATTTTTTCCGGCCGTTCCCGTAATTTCCCGCGCCCCGTTGCGCCGTTTCGGGAAAAGGTTTGTGATTTTTCCATGCAGGATCTGACGCAATGCCCCGGCACACCATGATAAAATGACGGCAGAACGCGCGGGATTACAAAATGCCGCGCCGGAGGTGAAAAAAGCAACATTCCCGCCTTTGTTCGCCGTTGCCAAAAAGTTACAAAAGGAGAATGCACCATGACCACACAACATCAAAAATCATCCAAACCGCAAACCGTGTCCGGCCGCACCGGCGAAAGCAGCTCCGAAGAGACATTGATCCGCGACGCATTGCGCATACGTCTGATGGAATATCAAAAACGGCTTTGGCGCCGATGCCAGACGCCGCAAGCAAAACACGCGCTGCATGCTGTATTGTCCTTTCTCTTTCCGTTTTTATGCAGCGGAGTGGAACTATTATCGGGAAGCGCGCCGCTGGCACTGGTTTGTGTTTGCAGTGCCCGACGGAATGTACCGGTTGTCTTTCTGGGTGCTTTTTGCGGCGCCTGTCTTCTTTCGCCATCCCCGGTTCCATATGCACTTGCTGTATTATGTGCGGCATTGTTGCGTTACACCATCGGCCGGTATCTGCTTTGGGACATCGGAAAAACGAAAAGCCATGACGCGCTGCATGAAAACGAAGAAAGCTCCGCAAAACAAGTCAATGATGCATCCGCAACGCGTACACAAATCGTCATCGAAGAAACAACGGACAAGCAAGACACGACAAACAAATCAAACTCCCATGAAACCACGTCCTTTGCTCCCCCGTTTTGTGCAAGAACGGAAACGCTCGGAACAACAACCGCAGAAACACCGCGATACAAACAGTGGACAAGCCGTGCATTATCGCAGGCAAAATTACTTGCGCAGGCGCTGTTCCCTGTAGGGGTGTTTCGACAAACGACGACCCAGCGTTGTGCTGTGGCAGGCATTAGTGCAGCAGTGGCGGCGCTGGGTTTGGGCATGGTACAAACACAGCTTTCTGCGTTTTTACAGAGCTTTTTGGGGCTGATCGGTCTTTGTATGCTCTTTACCTATTTCTTTTCCGGCGCAGCGGATGACCTTTCTGTTGGTGCACGGGCGGAAATGGGACTGGGCGCCGTGTTATATGCCCTGACCATGGCACTCTCCCCGCTTTATATCGGCGGGATCTCCATACAGACGGTCTCTGCGTTTCTGCTCACCCTATATGTATCCAAATACGGCGGGATTCTGCGCGGCGCTTTTGCGGGAATATTGGTCGGTATGGCTTGTGATCTGACTTACGCACCGTTGTTTGCTCTTTCTGGTATGGTCAGTGGTTTTTTGTGGCAATACGGCGCCGCACTTGCCATCTTATGCGCACTGTTTGTCTCCGGCGGATATGCGGTGTATATCGGTCACTTTGCGGCGTTACGCGGCGTTGTGCCGGATTTGTTGATCGCCGCTGCTGCTGCCTATCCGCTTTCTCTGTGGAAAAACATCCCCCGCCCGGCGTTGTTTGCAAATACCGATGAACGGTCGCGCGGGGCACTCGCCACAGACGCGGTAGCGAACCGGCGGCGGCAACGTGACATGGCCGACAAATTGGATGCCTTGTGTCGGGTGCTCACCGATCTTTCTCAAACCTTTTCTTCCCTTTCCCACCGGGCACAGCGCCCACTCCTACCGCAAGTGCGCCAAAGCTGTGAAAAAATCATGGAAGAATATTGCAGTCATTGCAGCAGTTATGCCATGTGCTGGGAGGGACAAACACGTGCAGCAACCATGCGCCGCAGCCTGTTTTCCATCTCCTCGCTGTTGTGTGAAGAAGGAGAGATCACAGAGGCTGCATTTTCCGATCCGCTGCGCCATCGATGTCGGTGTCTCAAAGAGATCATTTCTGCACTGAATTTAGAAATGGCGCGCTTGTCAGAGCATGCCGTCAAACAGGACAAGATTGGTGTATTCGCACAAGATTATGAAAACATGGCACAAATGCTCACCGCCGCCGTGGAGGCAAACAACGAAGAATACCGACGCGACCCGATCCTCAGCGAACAAATGCGGGAGGCATTGGAACAATTGGATTTCTATGTACAGGACTTTGCAGTATTCGGAAAACGCCAAAAAACCGTGATTGCATCCGGCGTCAATCTCCGGCACTTACGCATGGGAACACGAGAGCTGCAACTGGCACTGGAACACGCCGCAGGCATTCGTTATGAAACGCCGCTGTTTGAAATGAAACAGGACTGTGTGACAATGACGGTACACAGTGCGCCCTCTTTTGCCGTCTCTTGGGGACGCGGACAAAACAAAAAAGAGAGTGAAGACGTCGGCGGAGACGTGATGAACGTCTTTCAAAGCCGAGATAATTATTTCTACGCCTTACTCAGCGACGGGATGGGCAGCGGACGAGAAGCATCGGTCACCGCACAGATCTGCGCCATGTTTGTACAACAAATGCTGATCGCGGGCAATGCGGTCGCAGTCACGCTGGAGATGCTCAATCATTTTTTGCGCAGTCGCCAAACAGAGTGCACCACCACCGTAGATCTCTTGCAAATTGATCTGCTCAACGGTCGCGCGGCATTTATCAAAAGCGGCGCAGCGGCTTCCTATCTCATTCGGGGCGAAAAATTGTACCGCATTCGGTCACAAACACCGCCTGTGGGTATTTTAGAAGATCTGCACGCACGGCAAACGGTGTTTGACCTTGCAGTGGGGGACCGCATTGTGCTACTCAGCGACGGGATTGCCGACGGGGAAGAGGCCGGCTGGCTGGGAGAGGTGTTGATTTACGACGCAAGCGATGATCCCGGTGTCATGGCACAACGGATCATTCACCGTGCCGCACAAAAAAACGGCACCGACCGCGATGACCTAAGCGCGTTGGTTTTACAGATGATACCGGCAAACGGGGCACAGTCAGATGACAGATAACAAAGCAAAACATGCCGGCTGCCGCAACAAACGTTCTGCCAAAAACGGGTGATCTGCTTCCCGAACGTACAAGTCGACAAAAGCTGCGGCAATGGCTTCCATCAGGCAACACATCTGCCCCCATGTTGTGCATTTGTAAAACGATATCCCTTACCACCCCCTGCCGCTCTTTTCTAATCTGCGAATGTTTGAATATACAAAACACGGTTCAAGCAAACGTGCCGATATCAAACAAACATCCATATTGAGAAACGGTGTCACGAGCGAATGACAAACAGCTCGACGACGCCGTTTCTCTTCTCTTTTTCCCGTGCTTTTCCGTGTTTTTGATAACGCCGATGATCAAACGACCGATCGTTTGTAACAGGTGCATCCGTATTTCTATGAGAAAGGCGCCGATCGTACCGCGCATAAATCACCGCAAACACGATACTTCCCGCCATCGCGGCAATTTGATCGGTCATGGTATCATGTAAACCGATATCCAAATAACCGTCAAAAGCGTTTTCGTTGATTTGCATGTGTATCTCATCTATTTTTTTACCATGTTCGATCCCGTGCGCAGCAATTGCGGAAAGAATCGTGTCACGCTGCATATCGGTATACAGCAAACGGTCTGCCGCAAATTCTACAAATTCCCACAGCACACCCACCGTACAGGCAAAACAAATCATAAATGTCACCGCCCCCCAAAACTGCTTTCTATCCCGTCGTTTTGTCCCAAACAACAGGGGATAAAGAGACAGTCCGATGGCAGCAAAGCAAAACCCTGATATTGCGTGCAAAACCACATCCCACCAAGAAAATTTGGTATAAAAATCCATCCGTTCGCCAAAAAACATGGCACCAAGCAAAAACACTTCGTACAAACTCCAAATGCCATATGGCACCAAGGCACCCAAAAACTGTACCGCCGCAGGCAAAAGAGACAGTACCGCGCCGCCAAGCGCAGGCAACATTTCTGATACGTCTTTTGAAAGCAAGGCGGCAGCAAGAAAAAACGCCGTACAAATAAAATTGCAACAGGCACAGATCATACGTGCAATGCGTCCTTCTCCTTGCGGCAGCGGAGAAAATTTCGCGCGCAGAGAATGGTGTAGATCAATCATGGGATGTTCCTTTCGTTTCCGTGGTTGTTTTTTCGTACGTTGTTGTTATCTTTGTTTACCACAATTTTGTTGACTTGTTTTCATAGCTTTTGTGGCTTTTGTTCGGCATACCATCTACCATGTTTGTTTCAGAGATTTTGATATTTTTATTGTTTCGTTCTTTTTGTTTCTTATGCGACAAACATATTTTTATCCGTTTGATCTTGCATCGTACTTCATTTGTCTATCTATCTTTTCATCCCGCCATGTGACAAACAATTACTTTGTTTCAAACACACCGCGCAAAACCGAGAGAAAAAACACGCACGAACGATCGATCACATTTGACGGCACGTCAAAAGGTTGTAAACGATGAAAATTTTTGCTATCATAATAATCACAAAAGTTGATGAAAACCGATCATCTGAACAATGCAAAAAAACAGCATCGTTGACAAAACGTTTTGAGGTGTATCAAATTGAAAACAATCTATATCATCGGGGGCCCCATGGGCGTGGGAAAAACCACCGTATCGCAACAACTAAAAAACAAGTTAAATCATTGTGTATTTTTAGACGGGGATTGGTGCTGGGATGCACACCCGTTCCAAATAACGGAAGAAACAAAGAGGATGGTTCTGCAAAATATTTGTTTTTTGCTCCAACAGTTTATCCGCTGTTCCGCTTATCAAAACATTGTTTTTTGCTGGGTACTGCATAAACAGGATATCATTGATCAGATTGTAGCAAGCATCGATCCGTCTGTGTGCTCGATCAAAGTCGTTTCTTTGATTTGCGATGAAGCGGAATTGAAAAACAGACTGATGAAAGATATCACAGCCAAAATCAGAACAAAAGATGTGATAAAAAGAAGTATTGCACGCATGGATCATTACATGGCGCTTCACACCGTGAAAATCAACACCACCGGCAAACAGCCCGCCGAAATTGCCGACGAAATCATCGCGCTGCCCGTTGGATCGCTGTCGACACAACGAAAGGAAAGAATGCACCCATGATGAAAACGATCATAATCTACGAATCCTCCCACCATGAAAACACAAAGAAACTGGTGGACGCCATCAGCAAAAGGCATGAGATAACAGCCGTACCTGTCACACAAGCTTCCCATCTCGATTTGCGTGCCTACGATGTGATCGGGTTGGCATCCGGCATCGCATTTGGGTCGTTCTATCCGCAAATACAAAAATTTGCCCAAGCACAATTGCCGCCCGACAAGAACGTCTTTTTTCTGTACACTTGCGGAAAAGATACGGGAAAATATACCACAGCCATGGCAACGATTGCAAAAAAGCGGGGTTGTGTCGTTCTCGGTTCCTATGGGTGTCTCGGCTTTGATACATATGGTCCGTTTAAGCTGATCGGAGGGATTGCAAAAGGACATCCGACACCGGGGGAAATCGACGGTGCGGTCGCATTTTATGAACGCATCACGCAGAATACATAATATTTGACACTTATTTGTTTTCCAAACAGCCGAATGATCGGACTACGCACAACAGATGCGTCCCCAAGCGGATTTTTTGGATCAACACGCTTGTCCGATTTTGTTTCACCGACTTGGGGATAAACGCCATCACACCTTGCTTTTTGCGTCAATATCTGGTACAATGGATGATGGTTGAATATTTTATTTTTTACAGTTTTTTCACAGGATGGTATCAACATGGTTTGGGTTCAGCCCGGCATCGATTTTCTCCCCATGAACAAAGCACAGTGCGAAAAGCTCGGTTGGGACGCACCGGACTTTGTCTATGTGTGCGGCGACGCTTATGTCGATCATCCGTCTTTTGGTGCGGCGATTATCTCACGTGTGTTACAAGCCAAAGGCTTCCGTGTGGCAATGCTTTGTCAGCCGGACTGGACGCGCGACACGGACTTTTTGCAATTTGGCACTCCCCGGCTTGGTTTTCTGGTCTCAGCGGGCAACATTGACTCCATGGTCGCACACTACACGGTCGCCAAACGAAAAAGAACCTATGACTATTACTCCCCCGGCGGAAAAACGGGGTGCCGTCCGGATCGTGCAGTGACGGTATACAGCAAATGCATCCGACGTTTGTTCGGCGCGGATATGCCGATTATTTTGGGCGGACTGGAGGCCTCGCTGCGACGTTTTTCCCATTACGATTATTGGGATGACCGCATGCATCCAAGCGTCCTTTTGGAAAGCGGCGCGGATTTGCTTACCTACGGGATGGGAGAAAACATCCTGATCCGGATTGCGCAGCTGTTGGACAAAGGGGTCCCCATTCAAAAAATCCGTGATGTGCGCGGCACAGTGTATCTGTGTCATACAGGGGAAAAAATACATTATGATGTCGGCGGCAGCTGGTCATACGCCGACGTGCGTGCGGACAAGCGTGCTTATGCGCGTGCGTTTGCTTTGCAGTATCGAAATCAAGACAGCGTGAATGGAAAAGCGCTGACAGAAATATATGACAACGATGTGATGTTGGTACAAAATCCACCAATGCCCCCTTTGGAACGTGAGGAGTTGGATTGGGTTTACAGCCTTCCGTATATGCGCACCTATCCGCCGTGCTATGAAAAAACGGGCGGTATTCCCGCCATCACGGAGGTACGTTTTTCCATCACACACAACCGTGGATGTTTCGGCGGATGCAATTTCTGTGCATTGGCGTTTCATCAAGGACGTACCGTACGCAGCCGGAGTGTACAAAGCGTAGTTGCGGAAGCACAGCTTTTGACCACCCTGCCCGATTTCAAAGGATATATTCATGACGTGGGCGGACCGACGGCCAATTTCCGTTACCCCTCGTGTGACAAACAAAAAACGGCAGGTGTGTGCCCAAACCGCAAATGTCTTGCACCTACGCCGTGCAAACATTTGCGCGCCGATCACAGCGAATATTTGACGCTGTTGCAAAAAATCAAGGCGCTGCCGGGAATCAAAAAAGTATTTATCCGTTCCGGGTTGCGCTATGACTATTTGCTCTGCGATCAAACCGGCGCGGGAGACGCATTTTTCAAAGAATTGGTACGCGATCATGTCAGCGGGCAGCTGAAAGTCGCGCCGGAACACTGCTCCGATGCTGTATTGCAAGATATGGGTAAACCGCCCATTGCGGTGTTTGAACGATTCAAACAACGTTATTTCCAACTTTGCGCATCCATGCACAAAGAGCAATATTTGGTGCCGTATCTCATGTCGTCCCACCCCGGGTCCACCTTACATGATGCCGTTGTACTGGCGCAATATCTCAAAGAATGGGGATATTCACCACAGCAGGTACAGGATTTTTATCCGACCCCCGGTACTGCCTCTACCGTCATGTTTTACACCGGTATCGATCCATTTACGCAAAAAGAGGTCTATGTGCCCCGCACGCGGGAAGAAAAGCAATTACAGCGCGCATTGCTGCAATTTTCCCGTCCGCAAAACGCGGCGCTGGTACGAAAAGCGTTGCATATGGCGCACCGAGAAGATTTGATCGGCTTTTCTCCCCATTGTTTGGTGCCCCCCGCAGGCGGAAAGCCGCTGCAGCATACCGTACGCGTTGCACGTGGACACGATATTTCTGTAACGCGGCGTACCACAAATGCAGGCCGTGTATCGGATACCGCAGCTTCCTTTGGCTCGCATCAAAAGAAGACCGGATGGGCAAAAGCAAAACCGAAACGAAAGAAGCCCGGAAAAAACAAAAAATAAATGCCTTGTTTGGTCATCACCCGAAAATGCACGACCTGTGTCAAAGGACTTGAAAGAAGTACAGAAATACAATCCCAAAGAGGGATAAACGAATATTTTCACCACAACTACAAACCACACGAATTTCTTTACAGAAACATCCATATCAGACAAAAAAGGAGCCGACATCATGAGCGACAGCCGTGAGAAATTTCTGAAACTTTATCGGGAAAACATTCACCGTCCGGGCGCCGACGCACTATTGGACTATCTGTGTTCCCCCGCCTGCGACTTTTTTGTTGCGCCCGCCTCTACACGTTACCACGGCGCCTATGCCGGCGGCCTTTGCGAGCATTCCATCAATGTTTATGAGTGCCTCAAAGATTATTTAAAACGGCCGCGGGTACAGGAACTTTATCATCTGCACTGTTCTGAGGAAAGTCTTGCCGTCATATCTCTTTTGCATGATGTTTGCAAGATCAATTGTTACAAACCTTCCTTTCGCAATGTAAAAGACGAGAACGGCGTTTGGAAAAAGGTCCCGACATTTGAATTTGACGATCCCCTTCCGTACGGCCACGGGGAAAAAAGCGTGTACATCATCGGCGGTTTTCTTCGTCTTTCGCGAGAAGAGGCGTTTGCCATCCGTTTCCACATGGGATTTTCGGGTAGTGAAGAAGTACGTTTGGTAGGCAGCGCATTTGAGCGCTTTCCGCTGGCTTTTGCCCTGGCCACGGCAGATATGGAAGCGACCTATTTTCTGGAAGGCAAACCCGGAATCGAAAAATAAGCAATCAACTTGGAAACGGCATCTCCCGCCAACCCCGCCAAGGGGTCACTCTCGGCATTCCCAAATATACAAACGAAAAAAACATTACAGAAAACAATCAAACATACACAAACCGAAAAAAAGCAATCCTACAAACAAAAAGGAGAACAGAACATGGTACAGGGACTTCAAAGACATGAGCTGATTTGCACCGATTCCGGCTGCGGCAAGATTTTTTGGATGGACAAGGATGGAAACATTACACGTGAATTGGTGGTGGGCGCTGCATGCTATGACGTCTGGGCGTTGCCCGACGGCAATGTTTTATATCCGTTTTTTTCTGACAAAGACAGTGGCGTGCGCATTGTCACCCCCGAAGGAAAAGAATTGTTCAGCTATCACACCACGGGCGAAGTGTTCGGCTGCCAGCCGTTGGAAAACGGCAATATCCTGACCGGGGAACTCATTCAAAAACGGTTGTGTGAGGTCAATACAAACGGAGAAATCGTCAAGGAAATCCCCGTCGTCTATGAAGGGACGCCGCATGAGGCCATGCGCATGCCGCGCAAGGTAAAAGACGGATATTTGCTGGTGCAACCGGGGCTTTGTAAAATTGCAAAATATGATCTGGACGGAAACTTTGTCCGCTACTATGACACCTATCACGATACGTTCGGCGTCGTACAACGCGACAACGGCAATTTGATCTACACCTATATGGATGGTATGGTGGAACTCGATCCGTCCGGCCGGGAAATCTGGCATTTGCGCGATGAAGATGTGCCGGGCATGAACATCCGCTGGCTTTTGGGCTTGCAGCTGTTGCACAACGGCAACATCGTTGTGACCAACTGGATGGGACACGGACACAATGAGGAAGGAATCCCGTTTTTTGAAGTGACACCGGACAAAAAGGTGGTGTGGTATTGCGATTGCCGCAAATATACCGCCCTGCCCGCCGTGGCACAGATCCTGGACGAAACGGAAGACCGCGCAACGGTTTGCTATCGCCCCACCAAATAATTGCACACAAGTACATAAGTCCTACAAAATCAAACAATCGGATGAAAAAACTTGCAAGGATGTCTTAAACATGATGTAGCGCCGCTTGTTTACGCACGTTATTTCACCGATACAATGGAAAGAGCGACAATATGGCAAAACACAAATCAAGTGTATCAGATACCGAAAAAACGAATGTCATGCGGATATTGGATCAGCATCACCTGACATATACAGCGCACCATTACAGCGCAGCGGCTGCACTGAGCGGAACGGAAGCGGCACAAGCAATGGGGCTCGATGCAAACCGGGTATTCAAAACACTGGTTTGTACTTCTGCCTCAGGCGCACTTTACGTTTTTGTCATTCCCGCGCCCGACACGCTGAACCTCAAACGCGCTGCACGCTGTGTGGGAGAAAAGAACGTGGAGATGCTGCCGTTAAAAGAGCTTTTGCCGCGCACGGGATATGTGCACGGCGGGTGTTCCCCCATCGGCATGAAAAAACAACTCAAAACCGTGTTGCACATGACCGCATGGGACTATGACACCATCTGTGTCAGCGCCGGAAAAATCGGAAGCCAAATTGAGCTTTCCGCCGATACACTTTCCCGCGCAATTCCGCTGACAAAGGCAGATGTGGCCGATGCACCGTCGTCTGAGAAAGATACAAGCACCCCAACATGATGGGAAAGGCGGATCATTTTATCCGTTTTCCATATAATGCAAACACAACACGCCAAAACATGTCCATATACATAAACCAAAAGGAGTACCAACATGAATCAACAAGAGCCGCGACGGCCATCCAAAGCTGACGCGATGCGCCAAAAACGCCTTGCAACCGCACGAAAAAAAAGAAAACAGCGGCAACTGATTTTATCCGCAGCAGCGGTATTGATTGTCCTTGTGTTGGTGGCCGCCGCCTGCGTATTGTTTGTCTTCTTGCGGCGCGATGACAAAAACGCCCCCGCGCCGGATGATACGCAACAAACGACAGCGTCCGTTTCCGATGACGCGCAGACGACATCACCGACACAAACAACAAAAATGACAGAGAGTACCGCGTCTGCCCAAACAACGGCGTCCACTCCCGCCACAGATACAACAAGCACAACCGCTGCATCTCAAACGCCCGGTGATACCCTGCAATCTCCCATCTTTACCTATACGGCGGGAGGGCAAATTACCGGTTCTCCCACGTCTTACTCCAATCTTGTATTGAATATTAACGGAGATACCGTCGGCGCTGATGCATACCGCTTGAGCTATGAAAATTACGTCCCACGTTGGTATGAAGCACTTCGCGGCCGCGCCGTGCGCGACTATTCCACCGATGAGGGCGGAGGGGAAAGTTGGTTTCACTTGGTTTTCGCAGGAACGGACCATGATACCCGTCTGGGGCTGCGTGTCAACGGATCCCGCGTCAGCTATGGCGCGGAAGTCGGGATGCCCGATCGTACGGATGCCGTTGCTTTTTCCTTAAACGGGATCACCTTGGGTGCAAGAAGCGACGAAGTTGTTTCTACCTTTGGTACACCGACGTCACAAACACAGACAGAACTGTCGTACGCATTTGAAAACGGCGGACTTTTGTCTTTCCGTTTGACAAACGGTGCTGTTTCACAGATCCGCCTGACGTGGATTGCTTTTACGGAAACGAACTAACGGTTCGTCAATGCGACACACAAATCCTCTCTTATCTCATTTCCACTTCTAACACGATCAATCACGGACAAACAAGGATATGAAATACTTTACCGAACAATATTACAAAGCATGTCTCGCCTCTGCCATCGACGGTGCCCTGCAAGATGATGTGCGCGCGGCAAAGCCGGAGCAAGCATATAAAGATCAAATTTGGAGCCAAAGTTTCCGCGCTTTTTTGGAGCAGTTGGACCTGTCCGGCGCAGAGGAAACCACCCCTGCCGTCGTACAAGCCAAAGAACAATTCCGTGCACTGGTTTCTTCCTATGTGGAACAGCTGCAAGAACTGTTGCCGGACAACATCCGAAAAAATGTGCCAGATTGGGAACTGCTCGCGATGAACCATGCCTCCCCAGCCCTTTGTCGTCAAATTCGTCGATTTTGTGCCTCCAACCGGCGACAGATGCAGCGCATCTCACGCGCATATGAATCTTATTATAAAAAGGCGTGCGTACACTTCAAGCTGGACATGATCAGTCAAATTGGATTCCATGACTGTCTGATAACCGAAATTGTACCCCAACTGGGCGATTTGTTTTTTGCCTTCGCCGCAGCGCCTGCGCATTCTTATATCACCGCCATGCGATGCGTCAAATGTGACGTCATCAAAGATGACGGACTCAAAGCAGGGGCGACGTGGTTGTATGAGGAAGTATATTTGGTCGAAGACAAATACGAGTTGCAGGTGCTGGTACAACTTCCGAATGGTGCCATTTCCGATTTTATTTTGCAGGCACAGCGGTTTGAATTTCGCGGATCCATTACCTGAGAAATGTGCACAAATAAGGAGGTTTGGCCTGCTATGCGCATGAAAAAAGATACCGTATCCCTATTTTATTGCTTTCCTTGACCATCGTGTTGCTTTTGGCCGTGATCGGCGGCTGTTTGTGCGTGATTGTACGTCTGAACCGCAACAACCTCTTTTCCAAAAGTATTTATACAGACAACAATTATTTTCTGCGGGATCAACCCCTATCCAACAGCGATACGGAACATACAGAGCAAGCGGGTGAAATCTACAGCGACAACCTCATTCAAAAAACACTCTTCCGTTTCAAACAGGCGCTGGCAACGGTGACCGCCGATGAAGAAGAGTCTTTTTTGTATCCTGCCAATGAACACTGCATGGTTTTTACCGGGTGCGAAAACGATCAATATTTATTTGCCGACCCGCTCAAAGAAGAACAGGCAACCGCTTATGCCTCACAAGATGCCGTCCGCGCGTACAACGAAATGGCCATGCAGGCGGTCGTCATTGTGCCGACCGGCACAACAGGCGTTACACCCAAACAATAAACAACCAAACAGGATACATCGCTAAACACTTTTTCCAAAATAGGTCTTATCATATCTTCTGCTTTTTGCTGATACATCCTTTTTTTGTATGATAACAAAAACCCCGGTACGCGGAATTATCTCCGCGCACCGGGGTTTTTTGGTCGAAACATTCGACTTTTGTTTTAGGTACCCGCTATCATTATTCGGTTACGGTGATATTACCGCCGTTGGTACTTCGACTGACCGCCGTTGTCGTTGGTCCAGTCGGCAAAGTTTTCACAAGTAGGAGAATCTTGGATGATCAGTTGGCTGCCGCCCTGGCCTGCCCAGCCGATCGTCTCGGTGATGCCCTCGCCGAACGTGCAGCGATCCACCGTCTACACTTGCTGCAGCGGGAATATATACTGTATTGCCAATATTCACAAAATCAGCGGGATCACATACAACTGTACCGCCGTTTTCCGCATAAGCAAATGCGGAATCACCGGAGAAAGAAACATCGGCGCCCGTCACGTCCAGAGTGGCTGTTTCGTTTTAGTCAGTTTGACTAAAATATGGGGCTTAAAACCCTCCATCCGTTGTGCAGATTGTCTTTTGTGCATGTTGCTTCATCCTTTGTTCCCTCCGCACAACGTCTTTGCCGCTTGTCTGATATCGGCCATCGGCAATCCAAAGGCAGGAACATCAAAACATGATTCGATGCCGTTTTTGCCGCTCATGCCCTTGGATTGCCCCCGCTCCGAAGAGCGGGAACAACCAAAAATCACAATAACAAAATTTTGTCAGGAATATTCTCCGACAACATCACGGTTGCAATTCACCGTTTACCGTTACATAGCCACCGCCATATACAATCGGTTCTACGCTTTCGTCTGCAGGCTGAATGACGGTCGCATCGTCATATGTAAACGTAACACCCAATTCTGCCGTCTGATTTCCGTACAAATAGACGGTTTTGGCACCGGCTGCAGCGGATGTAATTGTCGTGTTTTCCACTCTGCATACGGTCGGATCTTGATATGCATTCTCTGCGCGGTTCCCCAGCAACAGCGTTGCCAGCGGCACATTGTTACCACTTCCCCAGTTTCCGTCCATGTGAATTTCGCTCTCATTCGCACCCTCTACCGCATAAGGTCTAGATAAAACGGAATTGCGAATGGTCGCCGTACCGCTACGAACGATCACGGCGTTGCACTCACCGATGATGGTAGATCCTTCAATGGTTAAATTACCGGGTACATTCATCAAAACCGCACTGCCGGTCCAACCGTCAAAGTGCGTTGTTTCCAGTCTGGAATTGATAATACGAATATCAACTCCATGATTTGCCGTATTGCCTGCATTGGTACCAACGCAAAAGCTCGGCGCCTCAATGACAGAATTGATTATTTCGACTGTGGCATTCTGGCCTTGCGCAAACACGCCTGTTCCGCCGGCACGATAATCCACATTGAGCAAACGAATGGTCGAACCATCTGTAACCTGCAAAGCGGATTTTGCCATATCAGCAAACATACCTTCTCCAATCGACAATGAGCCGCCGGAAACGGTAAGTGTTTCACCGTTTTCTACCATTGTCGTATTTTCGCTGGTTGTTTTCAGCTCATTTCCGTTCAGAACAATGTTCGTTTCACCACTTGGACTCATAGGAAGTGTCGAATCCAGTACAATATCCTGTGTCAGAGACGCAGTTTTACCCTCGCTGATTGCTGCTTGAAGACCGGCGGCATCGCTGACCTCTTCCCAAGCGTCTTGGTCATACAGATTGTCAAAGCTGTCTTCTTCCACCGTATCCTGCGTTGCCAACAGATTGACGCCCAATTCGATGGTCGGAACCGCATCGCCACGGTAGTTGGCCTCATTCCCCACTGTTTTGGGCATATACACCACCAGCGCCAGATACTGCGGTTCTGCATTGGCTGCCAGATGCATTTCCC
>ERZ827520.184-NODE-184-length-108498-cov-4.463589_pt1 | contig 108498 bp, 99 predicted proteins | sample MGYA00519581_ERZ827520 | MGnify/ENA primary metagenome ERZ827520 (study PRJEB31778, sample SAMEA3449339) | human gut metagenome | biome: human gut; feature: human-associated habitat; material: faeces | place: United Kingdom | collected 2010/2012 ... | reverse complement strand
TTGCATTATTGCTGTTACTTTCTGGCGAAACAGAAGAAGGTGTGGTGATGGCCGCAATTGCCTGTGGGTTGATCCCGACAAACAAAATATTGCTGCATTTCACCCCATCGAGCATTTCCACCGTGCGTAAATCCAGAGTAATAAACCCTGCATCGCGCAGACGCTTCAGCGCATCTGCGGTTTCCCTTTTCCCGAAACCAAACTGCTCAGCAAACGCCTGGTAGCTTCTTTGCAGTTTGTCGCCCTGAAAACGCTTGCGATATCCCAGCAACGCTCCGGTGTGCTCATCCCTGACCTCTGTCGGGCGGTACCAGTAAACGATCTCTGAAAGCAGAGCGATAGCCGTCGCATCCGGACGCCCACTGGGTAGTCGAATATATTTCCACCAGTTCGCAGGTGTAACATTGCCGGAAATATTAATTTGACCAATAGCCATAACTTCCGGTGTGGGGGCGTAACGGCTCATACAACCTCCTTCCGCGGCATGAGAATTGTGTAGCCACGCGCAGGTTGTAGTCTGGCTTTTGCATCAATAGTAAGCGTTGCAATTTTTCGGATATGAAGATAACCAGCTCTTTCCAGTGCCAGGGTTTCCCTGAATATCGCTTGCTTAGAACAACAGCAGAAATCAGCAAGCACCTGATGATCAATAACTCTCTCGCCTTCACCGTCTGAAGAACCCGACATCAAAACACGCAACATAATCAGGCGCTGAATCGGGTTATCGAAAGCACATCCGCACACAAACTGAAAACAGTTCACGCCACACCTCCCAGACGCTTAAACATTTTTCCAGACAGAAATACCGCCAGAGGGTAACTGATGGTGTAGCTACGCCCCTGTAGTTCGCACACGACTTTCTGGCTTTCAGCGTTGACTAGGCAAACCCGCAGAACGTGACCGTTGCTGGTGGCGAACCACTGCCCCACACGGGGGCAACGGTTGTATCGGTGATACAGGGAATTAACGATGTGGCGGATCATGGACGCACCTCCGCCGTAGTTACGTATTTAACCGGGCTACCTTTCATTGAGATGGTTTCACACATCTCTGCCGCTTTCAGTTCCGCTGTTTTTCTGGATTTATAGCGACGGTGCCAGACAGATACATCCGTGCGAACTGATACATCGTTTCTGTATTCCGTAGTGGAGATGATGATTTCGTAACTAATCATGGGCGAACCTCCTTGTCAGAACCATTCAGCCTGGAATCAACAAGTGCAGCGCCAAAAACAGCATCACCAACACGGTCGTACAGTTTGCTAGCCAGCGGAGATTCAACGGCCTTAAGCATTGGATAAAGCTGGCTTGTCCAGATTTGATGGATTTCACGCAAATGCAGGTATACGCCTCTGGCGTTTCGTGCGACAGCTGACATATCAACCGCGTCAGCACCAGATAAATTCTTCTCCATCTGGTTAAAGGCGTTGATGTATGCCTCTTTGAACCGGGCTGCACGTTTGCCAGTAAAGCCCATAGCAAGGAACGCGAAGCCATCGCGGGTGATTTGATAGCAAGGTAGTTTGCGGCCTGTGCAATCGGTGTAATCACTGGGCTGAAAATTCAGCTCAGTGAATTCAACAGAGCACTCAAGCGTCTGGATTTTTTGAATAACGTTTTTGTGCTGCTTGCAGAAATATTCGGCAACGGCCAAAGAAGAGGTAACAGCCTTCCCATGGATAACATCAATTTTAGGGTGAGTTTGGGTAGGGGTGGTTGCCATAGTGACATCCTCATGTGCGAATTTTGAAAACTCACCACATGGGACGCCAATCACAGAGGTGGTGAGACGTACAGGGTTGGCGTAACCGGTCGCACATGACCCCGGCGCATCTTTCGATGCCCCTGCACGCCCCACCATAATTTGGATGTGAGGAAACGTGCGCAAAAAAACCGCTGAAGCGCGGTTATGCGCATGTGCGAATTTCAGGACGCCAATCCCGGCACCCGCTTTATAAGGTGCGGAGACAGTGTAACGTCCCGAAATTGCAGAATCAATATTTGGTCTTGAAATGATCATATAGCTGCTGATATCTTTAGAACTGTTCTTGGATGTTTCGGAGCCGTTTTATGCGAAACAGCTCCCCGTTATTGATGTTGAGTGAGCCGGGTTACTCCCGGCTTTTTTTCACCGCTGCCAACCAATAACCTGAAATAACCCCATTTTCGGGTGATACCAGCGAGTCCCTCGCGGTTCTGCTTCCTCCATAACCCGATAAAAAGCAGCCATAAACGGTTCCACAGCAACAATTGCGCGACGTGACAACAATCCGTCCGGCGTCATGAACTCATGGGTGTCTGTAGGAATTTGATAGGCGTTCACCAGATTGCGGCATTTATCATCTGACAAACCGGTTTTTGCTTTCAGTTGGCGATATCCGGCATAGCCCTCACGAATAGTGCCCTTTTTAATTTGCTCGACTGTTTCAGCAACGTGGCTGACTTTTTCTTCCACCTGAGTGATCCGTTTCTGTTGGCGAACGGCTTCAAGAGCCATCGCGGCAACCATTTCGATTTCGCTCATTGGCTTACGGATCTGTTCTTCCAGTTCGCGCCAGCGATCTACCAGGCGAGATGTGAATTCAGGACAGAGCTGTGCGACGACAATGATGCTGTCGCGCTTACCTCGTTCACCTTCGAATACATACGCGCTAGAAAATCGGCGAGGCCCAAGTGATTGTTTATTCTCAATTTCCACAGTCTGTGGAAATTGGATGATTCCCTTTTTAGCCAGTGTTTCAATAGTTCTCTTAACACTATCTGGTCGGCTTCCCACCAGCTCTGCGATCTCAACGCTGGTCATGGATGCTTTGCCGTTAAAAATTGCGGTGTTCATTGTTGGTCTCCTGTGGGCTTGTCATCTTCTGTATTCGCTAGACTTGGGTGTGTATATGGAATGCTCGGATCCAGATGACAAAGAATGGCAACATCCTCCGGAACACCTCGCGTTTTCCACTTTCCAACACCTTGACTGCCACGAGGCCTTCCTTTCTTTGGGAACCTGCGACCAATAGCGGCATTGGTTTTAAATTGAATTTTTAATATTTCATAAAGGGTCATTCTTTAGTCTCACACCAGATACTTTGTTATTCAACGATGTTAACCACAGGAATCCAAAGTATCAAGAAATTCTGTTACTTTAGTATCAACAGCCATGAGAGGAGAAGAAAAATGAAGTCTTTAGGTGAACGTCTCATCAACGCACGGCAAAAAGCTGGGTTAACACAAGATGCGTTGGCTAAAAAAGCTGGGATCACCAGAGTTGCAATCAGTAAAGCCGAGCAAGGCCTTACAAAAAGTTTCAACGGTGACACCCTTTTTAAAGTTGCAGCTGCACTGCGGTGTTCACCGCAGTGGCTTCAGAACGGAGATGAAAAAGATAAGCATTGGGAAAATAATGTTAAGAGCTGCCCACAGAGAGACACAGCACACTCTTACCCTGTAATTAACTGGGTTCAGGCAGGATTATTCGCAACTTCTGGTGATGACTACAACATGTATGATCAGGATAATTGGAGGCATTCTGTAAAATACGCTGGTGAGAGGGGGTTCTGGCTGGAAGTGCACGGAGACTCAATGACTTCGCCCGTAGGAATAACATTTCCTGAAGGAATGTCGATCCTTGTCAACCCAGATAAAGAAGTTTTTTCAGGGTGTTACGTCATCGCCAGAAAAAAATCTACCAATGAAGCAACATTCAAAAAATATATTTCTGACATGGGAAAGGCGTTTCTAAAGCCCCTTAATCCACAATATCCAATCATAGAAATGGACAATGATTGCGAAATAGTAGGTGTTGTGGTTGATGCCAGGTGGGATATTTTCTGACCAGACACAAAACACAAAAAGAAACCAAAGTATCAAAAATCACTTGCCACACCTTGATACCTTAGTTACCATAAAACAAAGTTCGTAACTGAGGTATCATCTCATGATCAATAAAGCTACAACTCTTGACTGTCTCGAAGAACTGAAAAACCTCGGCAGCCTCATTACACTAATAGCAAAAGCAACACCTGATGCTACGCTCTCTAGCGATATAGAGTCATGCGCAGGACTGGCATGGGATATGACAAATAGCATATCCAGAAAGCTATCGTCAGCAATGCTTTTACAGAACAAAAATTCTGCAATCAACACCCGTCTTCGCACCCAACGCGAAGCCTGCGGCTTAACAACCGCCGAACTCGCCAGGCTGCTCGATCTCGATGAAGAAATTATCATCCAGTGGGAGAGCGGAGAGTATGAACCAACTATCAGTATGCTTATCCCACTGGCAAATATTCTTGGCTGCGATCCGATGTGGCTGTTAACTGGTGAGGTTACTCCTCCGGAGCAACCAAAAAGTGAGGAGCAGCAACACCATGACGCATCTCAACAAGTTTGCCCCTTATCTCGCGAAGCTCTTCTACGGAAGAACCAATACCAATGGTGACATAATCGCCGCTTCGCCCCTCAAGGTACATGCGAACATTTTTATCAATCATTGCGGAAACAGTCTCAATATGAAAACACTTCTGAGACTCGCTATATAGCAGAACATATAAGTCAGCTGAGGAAACCATGAAAAAGTTCGAAAACATAACTGTTCTCCATGTTGATGACTTTGATTATACAAACCCGGAACTTCTCCCGGAGGTTGTAAAGGCAATAGATGTTGCCGATATAGTGATTAGAGAAAAGAGAATTGTCAAAAACAGGCTCGTATGCACTTCAGGAGCAATGACAGAAACAACCTCACAGCAAGATAATTACGAAGGCATTTGCCTGGAGCCTGATTCATTTGCGGTAAATGTTTATCATTTATTGCATGCAACACAGGTATTACATATGTCCAGTAATCACGAAACGAAAACACTCGGCAGCGAAATTCTGAGTTTTGCATGTGAGTATACAAAAGCTGCTGCCGAAAAAGAATTAGCGCAATAACAACAAATATGCCTTGAACGTTTATTGCGGTTTTATCGCCGGGGATTGTTACAACCTTAAACCACAGGAGGCTTTATTGTGACTTTTATAAAGAATATGGCATCACACAAGACCGCCTGCCTTATTGCACAATACGGTGAAAATTACATGCATATTGCCTGCTTATTTCTGCGTAAAGCATACGGGAGATAATAATGCATCAGAAAACAGCAGAACACGAACAAACCAGAATATTGCTGACCATCAAAAACGGGAAAGTAATATTCATTCGCCATGTTCATGACGATGAACTTGTAGGAACTCTTTCAACATTCCTGTTTATTGCAGAAAAGGCAGGATATGACGTTATTGCACCAGCAGATGAAGATGAAGATGAGGAATAAATATCATGCAATACGATGAATTCCAGGCTGAAGCAACAGCCAATGGTATACGAACTGGCAGTATGACGATTGATTATCACGACGCCATACGTCGTCTGGATGCCGGAGAATTCGATACTCCTAATGTGCGAGGTTTACGTATCCTTCAGTGTCTGGCGCAAGCCGACGAAGCAGGATTACTGGGTAAACTTCCGGTTGAGATGAAGGTTGCTCAGTGGCGATGGTTGTATGTGACGACATTCATCAACGAAGAAGAAGACAAGAACGGCACAATTGATATCCTGAATGAACACGGAACAACTGAACACGCCGTGGTATATAACGGGATGTATGGGTTTATGACGATATATCCCGGCCCCATTCGATTTGCCTTACAACAGTATATTGAATGGAATTTAATTCAAAAATACGGCGAAACTGAAGGAATGGGAAGAGCGCTGTTTCTTTATCAGAAAATGCTCACTACTTCCCCTGATAAAGGTTTCATTCTTTCAGATATGGGTCGAGAAGGGCTTGAAATCCTTCTGGATGAAATTATTAACGAAATGAATACTCATGGCATGCAATCCGAAACAGATATTAAGTAAAAGGGACCACATGACCGTTATCGAGTATATCCAGGAAAATCCAGATTGCAGTAGAGAAGATATATCCCTCGCACTTGGAAGAAGCGCAACTTCTATCAGTAATGAATTATCACGGTTATTGTGGAATGGGTTAATAGTACGAACTGGAGAAAAAAACAAAATGATTCTGTACTGCGTAAACAATCTGCCGTTTGGATACAGCAATCCCCTAAGTGTTATGTTCAACCAGTTACTTAAACAGGTAAGAAATGGCAACTGACTCACAACTAACCATAGAAACGGCCCTGAATGTCGGCCTGGCGCTCCTTGGTTATTTTTACATCGTGTTCTGCAGCGGACGGTGGCTGTCGCTGTTGTTCCTGAAAAAATGGAATAAACGCCGTAAGCAGGATGAACGCCAGAAGGCAATGAATGCGTTTTCCGAAGCCTTCGGAATTGACGGCATGGAACCAGGGGATCCAGCTCGCGCAATCAGCAGAGGGGGTGTAGTAATCCTTGTATATCGGAGTGAAGAGAAAAATGACGATCACAAAACAACGAGTAGAAAAAATCATATATCGCCATGAAATGGGACTGAACAGCGATGTCACTGCCGAAGAGGTTTATGACCTGGCTGTACTGGCGCTGAATTTATCAAATATCGCAAACCTGAAGCGATACGAGCTTGATATGGATGGTTGCGACTCGTGCGGTCAGGATTGTGGCGCAGATATGACTGAAGATCCTGATGGTGATTATGTCCTGTTTGATGACGTGGTTAAGTTGTTTGAATTTGATACAACCACTCAAAAGTTAGAAATCCCGGCAAAGGAGGCTGCCAGTGAGCAAGATTGACTATCAGGCACTGCGCGAGGCGGCGGAACAGGCAACGCAAGATGAATGGGTAGCATATATTATGCCGGGTCATAACGGCATTTATCCTGCGCGCACGTCTGAGGGTAGGCATTGCGGATACTTTATTGACTGGCCTGGCGTCTGTCAGGGGCGGGAGAGCATCAACATGAGCATCAGAACCTACGCAGTGAATTGCAATGACGCATGGCTAAACACCGAAGGTGATGACATCTCCGGCTCATACGTTAAGTACAAAGACCATCAGGAAGTGGTTGCCGCTCTTGAGGCCAAGTGCGCGGCGCTGACAGCGGAGAATGCAGGAATAAAGTCTGCAATTCCAGAATCACGGGATATTGAGGATGACAATGACAATATGGATGACGTATCTCTCGCGGAAGACTTCGGGTTCAATCATGCAATAGAACGGATGAGGAGACAGATACCTGAAACGCCAACCACTGATGCTTTCCTGGCTGAAGTCCGGGCGCAGGGGGTGGATGCTGCTATAGAAGCTGCAAAAAATCTGGTGGCCCAAGAATATGAGTATAAGGATTTCAAAGCGGCGCAGAGTGATTGCTGTATGCCCCCTGGTTCAGACCTGGTAGGGAAGGTTGAAATGACGGAGTGGTTAGTTGACTTTGCTGCCCAGCTTCGCAAAGGAGGCAACCAGTGAGCGAAATTAATTACCAGTCACTGCGTGAGGTGGCGGAACGTGCAATTCCAGCAATGGAACGCCTGTTAATGTTGCCAGCTGATGATGATTTGTTAAGTGAACAGGAACTTAAAGATTACGGTGTGGATATTGATGCGCTCAATGCCTTCAAATTTCTGACCGGACCAGAAACCGTGCTGGCACTACTGGATGAACGGGAAAGAAACCAGCAATACATCAAACGCCGCGACCAGGAGAACGAGGATATTGCGCTTACGGTTGGGAAGCTGCGCGTTGAGCTTGAAGCAGCAAAATCAAAACTCAACGAGCAGCGCGAGTATTACGAGGGAGTTATCTCTGATGGGTGCAAGCGTATTGCTGAACTGGAAGCGCGGGAAGTTCAATTACCGACTCGCTACGACCTTCGATATGGACACCCGATAAATGCAGATGAGCGACATGTCATGATACCTAAAGAAAATGGCAGTTGGCTTTACCTGATTGACCTAGAACACGCATTACGCGTCGCTGACATTCGCATCAAAGGAGAGTGATATGGCAACTTTGACAAAAAAAGAACAAGCATGGTTGAGCGAATTACAGGACGTTCTTGATCGCTGCCCATCACCGAAAAAAATTGGTTTTTACACCATTGGCGATAAAAGCATTTACCTGTATGACCTGCGCCGCATGGATGAAATCATGGAGGCTCTTGATAATCGTTCGTCAATGGATTGGTGTGTTGCTGTTCATGATATGAATGCCGGATTTGATGAAAAGATTTTATTCCCCTCATCAGTTGAAAGTACAGCAGGATAAGGACTAACACATGACCACTATTACCAAAGAGCGACTGCTGACAATCAGGCAGTGGCGCGAAACATACGGACCTGGTAGCAACGTTGTACTGCCAGCAGAAGAAGCGGAAGAACTGGCACGAATTGCTCTGGCATCGCTGGAAGCAGAGCCGATAGGTTTCCGTTGCAGGCGCAATGATAACCTTGGTGATTGGAGTTACGTATATCATCGAGAGCCAGATGATTTTGAGCGCAAACATTTAGTGATAGAGGGCATTTACGCCGCCCCTCCAGCACCGGTAGTGCCTGAAGAAGCAACTCCGGAAAACGTAGAAATGCTCTCTGGCTATGTTTCAACGTACAAATTAACCGATAGCGAGCGCGATATTGCTGCCGAAATATGGAACGCCTGCCGCGCCGCCATGCTTCAGTCCGGAAACTTTCGGGAAAACAAGAATTCGTCAACCAATAATTTTCGGGAAATCGCGGAAACGTCAACCAACTATCCGGCAATTCCTAGTGAGGTGTTGTCCGCAATCCTGAAGGTTGCCAGGATTCGTGCCGATTTCGATGATTTTGACGGTGACAGGCGAGGTATCGGTGATTGTCTGGATGAGGCTGAGCAAGAGCTTATCGTTACCATTAACAAATATGCCAGTCAGTTGGCAGCAGAACCTATAGCGCCTAATGACGTTCGAGAGCAGACAGCCATTCCACAAGTTCCGGTAACTCCGGATGGTTGGATAAGCTGTAGTGAGCGAATGCCGGACGACAGGCAGGAGGTGAATCAATGAGCTGGCCTGATGCAATCGTAACTCTGGGGGTGGTCTTCGCAGCAGCGTTTGTTGTGTTCTCGATTTGTCGATGGGGATAACCACATGTTCGCTTTGATTCAACGCGGTCAGATATACACGGACAGAGCTGGATACCCCGTGGTGATTACTCGCATCACTGAGCACTCAGTGTTCTTTCGACGGATGGACGGACGATCCGGGCGGGTACGCATTGGTGAGTTAAACTGCCTGTTCGAACATATTGACCACCAGGAGTACCGCAAAATTCTCGCGGACACTGAGCAGGAAAAGCACCTGAAAAAATTACGAGCCATAAAAAGGAAGTAAAGAATGAATAAAGCATTTGAACGATGGGTCCACCAGCGTTACGGCAATCGCTATGACCTGACGCGAGATGTTGACGGCTTCTACTGTCGTGAAGTTGTGAAGCGAATGTTTGAAGTGTGGTGCCACTGCCGTGGATGAAAATTTTATGAGGTTGGCATGCAGACAATTATCTATCAGATAACCCCCAGCAAATGGTGTACGGAGAGAGTCCTCATTGCATCAACAGGGCTAAAGCCTGGCACCATTGAGCGGGCAAGAAGAAAGTCATGGATGCAGGGAAAAGAATACCGCCATTACGCTGTAGAAGGTGATCCGGGGCACTACAGTGAATGCCTGTACAACATCGAAGAAATTATGCGATGGATCGAAAACCAGAAACAACCAGGTGCCAAAAATGCAAGTTCCGGTTAACCTGTTAATGCTCCTGGACGTCTGGGAGGTTTAATGAGTAACGCATCATACCCGACAGGCGTTGAAAACCATGGAGGATCACTCCGTATATGGTTTCACTATAATGGCAAACGTGTCAGAGAAAACCTCGGTGTTCCTGACACAGCCAAAAACCGGAAGATCGCTGGTGAACTTCGCACTTCCGTTTGTTTTGCAATCAGAATGGGGAGTTTCGACTACGCCGCGCAGTTCCCTAATTCCCCTAACCTGAAACACTTTGGTCTGGGAAAAAGAGAGATAACCGTTAAGGCACTTTCGGAAAAATGGTTGGACCTTAAGAAAATTGAGATTTGTGCGAATGCACTTAACCGTTACCAGTCAGTAATTAAAAACATGTTACCAATGTTAGGTGAAAAAAAACTGGTTTCATCCATAACAAAAGAGGATTTACTTTTCGTAAGGAGAGATTTGTTGACCGGTTACCAAAAGCTTTCTAATGGAAAGACTTCTTCCATAAAAGGGCGCTCAGTGGTCACGGTAAACTACTATATGACAACCATAGCTGGAATGTTTCAATTTGCAACAGATAATGGTTATACCTCAGGAAACCCATTTAACGGTCTGGCTCCCTTAAAAAAGTCCAAGGTAAAACCAGATCCTCTCACCCGTGACGAATTTATTCGTTTTATTGAGGCTTGCCGTCATCAACAAACAAAAAACCTGTGGATTCTCGCTGTATACACGGGTATTCGTCACGGGGAGTTGGTATCGCTGGCATGGGAAGATATAGACCTTAAAGCAAGGACTATAACCATCCGTAGAAATTATACAAAACTTGGCGAATTCACTCCACCAAAAACCGATGCAGGCACCGGAAGGACAATTCATCTGGTTCAACCAGCTATTGATGCTCTTAAAAGCCAGGCGGAAATGACCATGCTTGGAAAGCAACATTCTGTAGAGGTGAAGCAGAGGGAATATGGGAGAACTGCTGTGCATAAATGCACTTTTGTTTTTAGTCCTCAGGTAACAAAACAGCAGCAGTTGTCCGGACCTCACTACAAGGTTGACTCCATCAGGGAGTCATGGACAAGTATCTTAAAACGCGCAGGTCTGAGACACAGAAAATCGTACCAATCCAGGCATACTTATGCATGCTGGTCACTTGCCGCAGGAGCTAATCCTAGTTTTATCGCAAGCCAGATGGGCCACACAAACGCACAAATGGTATTCAATGTTTACGGAGCATGGATGAAAGACAACAATCACGAACAGATAGAACTCCTTAACAAAAGACTATCTGAAAGTGTCCCATGTATGCCCCATAAGAAAGTTGGGTAAAATAAAAACTTGCAAAATCAGTTAGTTTACCCTTAATCCCTGTCACGTTACGCGCGTGGCAGAGGCGTTACGGATTGCTGAAACCGCAACGGACAGACGGCGGTCATCGGCTGTTCAACGATGCCGATATTGACCGGATCCGCGAGATCAAACGCTGGATCGACAACGGCGTGCAGGTCAGCAAAGTAAAAATGCTGCTCAGTAATGAAAATGTTGATGTGCAGAACGGCTGGCGCGATCAGCAAGAAACATTACTGACTTACCTGCAAAGCGGCAATCTGCATAGCCTGCGAACGTGGATCAAAGAGCGCGGTCAGGATTACCCCGCCCAGACACTCACCACACATCTGTTTATTCCTCTGCGCCGACGACTTCAGTGTCAACAACCGACTCTCCAGGCGCTGCTGGCGATCCTCGACGGCGTACTGATCAACTACATCGCCATCTGTCTGGCTTCGGCACGTAAAAAACAGGGTAAAGATGCGCTGGTGGTTGGCTGGAATATTCACGATACCACCCGTCTGTGGCTGGAGGGCTGGATTGCCAGTCAACAAGGATGGCGCATTGATGTCCTCGCCCACTCGCTCAATCAACTACGCCCTGAACTGTTCGAAGGCCGTACATTGCTGGTGTGGTGCGGTGAAAATCGAACCTCTGCCCAACAGCAGCAACTCACCAGTTGGCAGGAACAAGGCCATGATATTTTCCCACTCGGCATTTAATGATTCGTTAACAAATGCGCTTTACTGTACAATCCTTTCGTTAACATAAGGAGTGCATTATGCGCATAGCTAAAATTGGGGTCATCGCCCTGTTCCTGTTTATGGCGTTAGGTGGAATTGGTGGCGTCATGCTCGCAGGTTATACCTTTATTTTGCGTGCTGGCTAAGTGCCTGCACCAGCCTTTCAAACAGGCGGTCTGCGATGATCGCCGCCAGTGCCACCAGTAACGCCCCCTGGATCACATACGCGGTATTAAATCCGCTAAGCCCGATGATGATCGGCGTACCCAGCGTGCTGGCCCCTACCGTTGAGGCGATCGTCGCCGTACCAATGTTGATAATCACCGAAGTTCGCCCGCCCGCCAGAATCACCGGAGCCGCCACAACCAGCAGCAGGGGGTCCGGCATCATTCTGAATTCATCCCGCATCGTGAGACGGAATTTGTTGAAAAAACACGCCACGGACAACAGCACCGGATAAGCCGTCCCGAAAAGGAAACTCAAGCGAGCCTGTCCCGCCTTGCCGGACCGGATGAGCATGTGGCGCCATTCCCACGCGGTCAGGATGCAGAAGATGCACACCAGCCCGTAATAGCCGGCTTCACGGTTCCAGACCAGGGCGCCGGCCAGCAGGCCCAGCAGGACAAAGGTGCTGAACAAACGCTGGAACAGCACGCGCATTTTGCTTCCGGCAGGGGCATTTTCCCGGGGTGGTGTGGTCATACTCGCGCAAAGTGTACAGAAAACGCCTCTGACCTCAATACTGAATTGGCTCAGCGTAGAGGCTTCTTCCGGAAAGCTGCCGCACGGAGGGGCCGCCGCAGGCGGAAAACGCAGTTTTCCCCCCCCTATATTTTTCCGCATGTAAGAAAGAGTCCCATTTTCCCAATTTTAAAAGGCTTCCGGGAATGCCGTCAAAAATAGCGTCATGTGGACGTTTTATGAGATAGACATTCACACGCAAATCAGTAACACTTACAACCCAGCAATACATCCCTCCGGGAATGGAGGGATTACGCACCATTTTTCCCCCATGAACACGCACTCATTCCGTTGGATCAGACTTACAGCGTTTTCGGCCCTTGCCGCGGCAGCCATAACTTCCTGCGCCTCAGCGGCCACCGATTTCAACCAGGTTGGCAAGCAGATGTCCCTTCTGCTCCAAAACTTCCACTTTTCCCGCAAGGAATTCAGCGACGATCTTTCCAACAAGTTTCTGGAAACCTATCTGCGCAAGGTCGACCCCAGCAAGATTTTCTTCACCCAGCAGGATGTGGACGCCCTGAAGAAGAAATACGGAAAGGAACTGGACGACTACCTGATGTCCGGACAGATGATGGACGCGGCCAAGGCCATGCACGCCCTGTACCGCCAGCGCGCCATGCAGCGCATTGCCTATGCGCGCGACCTGCTGAAACAGGGCGGCTTTACGTTCACGCAGGACAAGACCATTGAACGCTCCCGCCGCAAGATCGACTCCTGGCCCAAGGATGAAGCGGAAATGCAGCAGGTCTGGAAGGACTTGGTGGAGGAACAGCTCCTGTCCGAGACCCTGCGCCGAGAAACCGTGGCGCGCCTGGCCAAGGAACAGAACAAGCCTGATCCGCTGGCCAATGAAAAGCCTGTGGAAGAAAAGCTACTCATGCGCTATGAGCGCATTCAGCGCAACATTCAGGAAACGGATCTGGAAGACGTGGCGGAAACCCTGCTGAGCGCGGTAGCCCTGACCTATGACCCACACACGGACTACATGGGAGCCCGCCAAGTGGACCGCTTCAAGATCTCCATGAGTCCGGAGCTCACCGGCATCGGAGCCCTGCTGGGCGGCGAGGATGACGGCTCCACGAAAATCAACGGAATCGTTGTGGGAGGTCCGGCGGACAAGTCCGGAGAACTCAAGCTCAACGACCGCATCGTGGCCATTGACTCCAACAACACCGGAGAGATGGTGGATATCCTGTTCATGAAGCTGGACAAGGTGGTGGATATGATCCGCGGCTCGGAAAACTCCCAGATCCGCCTGAAGGTGGAACCGGCGGACGCTCCCGGCCAGGCCAAGATCATCACGCTGACCCGCTCCAAGGTGCCGTTGAAAGATGAACTGGCCAAAGCGGAAATCATTGAACTGAACGGTGCCCCGGACGGCCAGAACCGCATCGGCGTGCTGAGCCTTCCCTCCTTTTACGCGGATATGGACGGCGGCGACCGCCGCTGCGCCGCAGACGTCAAAAAACTCCTGGAACGGATGAACAAGGAAAAAGTGGACGGCCTCGTGATCGACCTCCGCAACAACGGCGGCGGCTCTCTGGAAGAAGTGCGCCTGATGACCGGATTTTTCACCGGGCGCGGCCCCGTGGTACAGATCAAGGACACCCGCGGCAACGTGGATGTGAAAACCGCCAACAATCGTGAAAAACTCTTCAAGGGCCCCATTGTAGTGCTGATCAACAAGCTCAGCGCCTCCGCCTCGGAAATTCTCGCCGCCGCCCTTCAGGACTACGGCCGCGCCGTCATTGTGGGGGACACCTCCACCTTCGGCAAGGGAACCGTGCAGCAGCCAGTGGACATCGGACAGTACCTGCCCTACTTCTCCGCCAGGGACCGGGCCGGCCTGCTGAAAGTCACTACGCAAAAGTTCTACCGGGTGCCGGGCGGTTCCACGCAGCTGAAGGGCGTGGAAAGCGACATTCAACTGCCCACCGCCACGGCTGCCTTTGAACTGGGAGAGGAAATCCTGGACTACGCCATGCCCTACGACCAGATCCCCCCCTGCCACAATTACAAGAAGGACTCCGCCATCGCCGGCATCCTCCCCGCCCTGAAAGCAGCCAGTGCCGAACGCGTAGCAAAGGACCGCGACCTCCAGATCGCCAAGGAAGACATAGCCATGATGAAGCAGCGCATCAAGGACAACAAGCTATCCCTGAACAAAAAGGTCCGCGAACAGGAAAACGCCTCCCTGGAAGAACGCCGCAAATCCATCAACCAAGAGCGGAAAACCCGCTTTGCGCAGATGGCCAAGGACGACGCCGCAAAGTACAAAATCTACCGCCTCACACTGGACGACATCAACGCGCCGGAACTGCCCCTGGCCAATCCTGAAAAGGACAATGAACAGTTCATGCACGTGGCGGAAGACCCCACGGCGGAACTGGACGACTCCCCGGAATATCCCTCCGGCCTTGATCCCGAACTCCGGGAAGGCATCAACATTGTCCAGGACATGCTGAAACAGCAAACTCCTGCAAAATAAGGGAGAGACTCCCTGCTCTTTGAAAAGCGCCCCGGTTTCCGCCAGAAGCCGGGGCGCCTTTTGTTATTTAAACGGCGATTCCGGAAGCTTCAAATTGGAATGATTCAATTCTTCATCCCGGACTTGCCAGCCGGAAAGAAATGAGGCAGAATATTTTCCCGCCAGCAATATGCACCATCATGAATACGACATTTAAAATTGCCATCGGCTCCGACCACGCCGGAGTCGACCTCAAGGAAACCATAGTAGAACTCCTCAAGGCATGGGGTCATGAAGTGACCGACATGGGTACGGAAACCAAGAATTCCTGCGATTATTCCGACTATGCCAATGCGGTCGCAAGCAGCATTGCTGACGGTACCAATGAACGCGGCATCCTGATCTGCCGCTCCGGCATCGGCATGAGCATTGCCGCCAACCGCTGGGTAGGCGTGCGGGCCGCCCTTTGCCGCACGGCTCCCGCCGCGGCCCTTTCCCGCCAGCACAACAATTCCAACCTGCTCTGCCTGGCTTCCGCCTACGTGGACAATGAAAGCGTGGAAGACGTACTGGATGCCTGGCTGCACGCCGACTTCGAAGGCGGCCGCCACGAACGCCGCGTCATCAAATCCTCCGGCAGTCCCCTGCAATGGAGCGATCCGGAACTGGCCGCCTTCATTGAAGAAGAAGGCCGCCGCCAGAGCAACAACATTGAACTGATCGCCTCGGAAAACTTCGCCTCCCCCTCCGTGCGGGAAGCCCAGGGTTCCCTGCTGACCAACAAATACGCGGAAGGCTATCCCGGCAAGCGCTGGTACGGCGGCTGCGAAGTGGTGGACAAGGTGGAACAGCTCGCCATTGACCGCGTGCTGAAGCTCTTCGGCGGAGAGCACGCCAACGTGCAGCCCCATTCCGGCTCCCAGGCAAACATGGCCGTTTACTTTTCCGTCCTGAAGCCCGGGGACACTATCCTGACCATGGATCTTTCCCACGGCGGCCACCTTACCCACGGCCACCGCGCCAACTTCTCCGGCAAGCTGTACAACGTCGTGCATTACGGGGTCTCCCAGGAATCGGAAGCCATTGATTATGATGCCTTGGAAAAACTGGCCATGGAAGTGAAGCCCAACATGATCACGGCCGGCGCCAGCGCCTATTCCCGCACGATCGATTTTGAACGCATGGCGAAAATCGCCAGAGCCTGCGGGGCCTATCTCTTTGTTGACATGGCCCACATAGCCGGTCTTGTGGCGGGGGGACAACACCCCAACCCGGTTCCCCATGCGGACTTTGTGGCATCCACCACGCACAAGTCCCTGCGCGGCCCCCGCGGCGGCTTCATCATCTGCAAGGAGGAATACGCCAAAAAGATTGACGCCGCCGTCTTCCCCGGCATGCAGGGCGGACCGCTCATGCATGTCATTGCCGCCAAGGCCGCCTGCTTTGGCGAAGCCCTGAAACCGGAATTCAAGGACTACGCCGCCCAAGTCGTGAAAAACGCCCGGGCCATGTCCAAAAAAATGATGGAACTGGGCTTCCGCGTCGTTTCCAACGGTACGGACAACCACGTATTCATGGTGGACCTCCGCAATAAGGGAATCAACGGCGCAGACGCTCAGGAAGCCCTGGACCGCGTGGGCATCACCGTGAACAAGAACGCCATCCCGTTTGACACGGGCTCCCCCATGAAGCCCTCCGGCATCCGCATCGGCACTCCCGCCGTAACCACCCGCGGCATGAAGGAAAAAGACGTGGAACAAGTGGCGGAATTCATCGCGCGGGCGCTGGCCCTGCACGTGGGCGAACAGGTTTGCCCCAACCCGGAAGGCTTTAACCAGCTCAAGAAGGAAGTTTCCGCCTTCAACCGCAACTTCCGCCTGCCCCACTAACCCCCTGTGTCCCAACATGCTTTCCAGCCGTTCCGCCTCTCCGGCGGAACGGCTTTTTTAGGGTCTGAATCATGAAAATTCCATACGGACAGCTAAACAGCTTCCAGCGACCGGAACATTCGATTCATCACGGAACGGCCAGAGTCTCTTCTAACGTCGAAAGGCCTTGAATTCGTAGCTGTTGAAATTGGATCCCCTATTGATTATTAGCAGGCAGCGATTCCTGCTAAAGGGGATGAGGCTTCTTCCGACGAATTTCCGTGAAGCGGGAAATAACCTTGCTTCCCAATCATTTATCGTATCTAATACGGGATAATGGTTTATCCAGAAAAACAATTTTATATAAGATACGATGAAAAGCCTGGTAATATACTTGCTTGCGGGAACAGCCATGCTGTGCCCCATGAACGGAAGCAGCGAAGAAAGCGCCCCGTCCACGCCTCCGCCTGTAAAAGACCCTAAAGATGATTTCCTACCGGACATGGATTTTTGTTCCATGGTATTTCAAGATATTTCATCAAAACCCATTGTCTGGAATGATGACCGCTCCTTGGCTGTTATTTACGACGAGACGGCATCGGGCGTGCTTTGCTATACGTTCTGGTGCGTAAAAAGAAACGCACAGGGAAGGATGGTTCCCATTGCCAAGTATGCAGTCTGGACAGATTTTCCCAAAAAAGGAATCCTGCTGGACGAAAAAGGGCTAACCGTCGTGCTGGAAAGTACCAAGTGGCAAAAGGTAGGAACGACGACGATCAGCCATTATTTTCCGTTTACGATTCCCCAGGCACAAATATCTTTCACACAAAAAGGAAACGAGCACCTGAACGGCGTGAAGAATGAGGATCTGGAAAAGGAATGGAAAGAATTTACGGAAAAATGGGATTAACGGATATTTCCGGTTCATTGGGAGGATGTCTTATCAATGGATTCTCAAGAAAACCGTTAATAAAAACAGGCCGGACTTAAACAGTCCGTCCTGTCGAATTTACCCCAAGGATAATTTATTGCTTATTCAAGGGACTTTCGGATGAATGGGCATGTCATTCCATCCTTCGGGCTTGGCGAAGAAACTGTATTGCTTGTTCTTGAAGAAATCATACACGCTTATCGTCCGGAAAAATTTTCCCCACGGGGGTTCTTATCCTTATTGTGCCTTTCTCCTTCTTCCGGGGCGGCCTCATGCACCACCGGCCTTTCGGACCTGAGCGGACCACTCCTTGCCGCTCACATCCGTCAGCACGATGGAGACCGGACCTGCCGGAACCACGGGCAACGTGACGGGAAGCGTTACGCCGGCCTTCGCCCCCAGCGGTATAACCAAACCGAAAGCTCCCGGCTTGATCCGCGCGATATAACTATTTTCAATAGCGGAAGGAGGGATGGCGGAAAGCTCGTCCGCCTCCATCCTCCACAGGGTGTTTCCCTGGCCGTCTGTCAGCCGGATGCGGACCAGGAAGGAACCGTAGGTGTCCACGCCCTCCGTGCGGTATATGTTGAAGCGCAGGCCATCCCCGGAGAGGGAGGCCCCGCTGACTTCCAGCAGGGGCTTCACGGATTTGTTATGGAGCGGCCCCCAGACCCCGCCATGGAAAAACTGGTTGGTTCCCAGAGTGACGAACATCATGAACACGGCGGACCAAATGGAAATCTTCGCCAGCTTTCCGTACTCCAGCGGCAACGGACCGGAAGCTACCCAGGCAAACAGGGAGGAACGGCGCGAGCAGCACGGAAGCTTGGAAAGCCTGCCGTCCAGAGAACAGGAACCGCCCCCCGTCAGGAAGAGGAGAAGTCCGGCGCACATCCCCAGAATGCCTATCTGCCATTCATCCAGGCAGGTGGTTCCCAGCCACCCGGAACCCAGCAGAATCCCCAGCGCCAGGGAGAAAACTCCTACGGCCGCCAGACGCGTCAGCAGCCCCAGCATGAGCATCAGCCCTACCAGGCATTCAATGATGGTAAACGCCGCCATAAACCACCAGAGTTCGGACGGATGCGTCACCAGATATTCAATGACCGGCTTGATGCCCAGCGCATTGGGAAGAAAATGGTTGAATTTAACGCCAATGTATCCCGGATCATCCGGAATCAACTTGTTTTCCAGAACCAGGCGGCGCCAGAAAGCGGAGAAATACGTCCAGCCCACCACCAGGCGAAGAGGAAGGGCTATCACCGCGGCCCAGCGGTAGGCCTCAGGCCGGAGGGAGGAATCATGGAAACGTTCTTCTTTCATCTGGTCAAATTTTACAGTATTTCGTTATCCTATTTCCACCGGAAAAAAATCAAAGGATAAAATGCGCGTCCGTGACAGCGGAAGTGTCCGTGCCTACCGCGCGGCCATGCCGTCCCATACCGGGAAGTAATAATGCAGGGAGGGCGCAGGTTCATTCAGCAGACGGTAGTGCCACCATTCCGGGGAATAGTTGGCAAAGCCCTGTTTCTCAAATGCCTTTTTCAGAATCATCCGGTTCCGGTGCTGGAACGGGGTCACCAGGGGGCTTTCCGTGGCGGAGCTGGGGTCCAGCAGGTCATGATGGCCGCCCATGTCCACGGGCTTTCCTGTTTTAGCATACAGCAGGGTGGCATCCACGGCCACACCGCGGGAATGTTCCGAGAAGTCGCGCACGTAGTGGTCGCCGAAGACTCTGGACTTGTCAATGTTCGGGTAATAGCGCGCCTTCATCTTCTGGTCCTCGGCATCCCTGCCCCATTTGCAAATGTCCAGCACGGCGGTATGGGGGCGGTAGGCGTCGTAGATTTCCAGCAGATACCCCTGTTTGTACAAGTCTTCCGATACTTTTTTCAATGCCTGGGCCGCTTGGGTGCGCAGAATGGCCCGCTTGCCGTGGTAGCCGTCCAGCGGACGCCCCACAAAGTTGTCATATCCGGCGTATTTGAGGTTGCTCCTCACAAGGGGGGCCACCTGGTCCACATAAACAAAGCCCGGCTGCATCACGGGCTGCAAAGGCTGGTTGAATTCAGGCTTGAATTCCTTGCTCCCTGAGCAGGAAGCCAATAAAATAAAAATGCCGCATGCCGCGGCCAGGCGGGTCTTCATGACCCGTGAGCCTAGCACGGCATGTGGCGCAAATCCGGTCAGGATTCCGTCATTTCCAGGAAGCCCTTGATCTTGCTGATGCGCGTGGGGTGGCGCAGCTTCCGCAAGGCCTTGGCTTCAATCTGGCGGATGCGTTCGCGGGTGACGCTGAACTGGCGTCCTACTTCCTCCAGCGTGCGGGGACTGCCGTCCCGGAGGCCGAAACGCTGTTCGATGACTTCTCGTTCGCGATCCGTGAGGGTGTCCAGCACATCCTTGATTTTTTCTTTCAGGAAGGAGAAGGAGGCTTCCTCCATGGGATTTTCCGCCGCCTTGTCTTCAATGAAGTCACCGAAGGAGGTGTCATCGGAATCGCCCACCGGAGCCTGGAGGGAAATGGGCTGCTGGGCCATTTTCAGCACGGAGCGCACGCGCTCCACGGGAAGGTGGATTTCCTCCGCGATTTCCTCCGGCGTAGGTTCGCGCCCGTATTCCTGCACCAGCTGCTTTTGAACGCGCATCAATTTGTTGATGGTTTCAATCATGTGCACGGGAATGCGGATGGTGCGGGCCTGGTCAGCAATGGAACGGGTAATGGCCTGGCGGATCCACCAGGTGGCGTATGTGGAGAATTTATAGCCGCGGCGGTATTCGAATTTTTCCACCGCCTTCATGAGGCCCATGTTGCCCTCCTGAATCAGGTCCAGGAAGGAGAGGCCGCGGTTGGTGTATTTTTTGGCAATGGAGATGACCAGGCGCAAGTTGGCTTCTACCATTTCATCCTTGGCCTTGCGGGCCTCGCGGAGCCATTTCCTGAGTTCCTGGTAGGCTTCGCCCATTTCATCCGCCGTCATCCACATGCGCAGTTCCAGTTCCGCAAGGTGCTCCTTGAGTTCCTTGTTGCCGGGGTCTTTTTCAATCTTTTTCTGCAGGCGCAGCACGCGGTCGCGGGCTTCGTCAATCACGGAGCAGAAGTCTTCAATCACCTTGTGCTTGAAGTACAGGCGGCCGAACAGCTTCACCAGAACGCCGGTGATTTTGTCGAATTCAGCCTGGCGGGCCTTGACGGCCTTGGCCGCTTCCTTGCTGCGGTACAGCTTGCGGAAGGCGCTTGAGGCGTCCTGGTGCGTCTGCTGGATCTGGGCGCAAAGCTGGGCCAGGCCCTTCATGTAGCGTTCCCGCGAGTCGATCTTCTTGTCCAGAATCACGCGGTCAAAGCGTTCCTCATTGTCAAGCAGGCGGTAGGCCACATCTAGATAGGCGTTGGCAATGAAACCGAAGCGGTGGACGGAGCGCTGGACGTTCTGTTCCGCGTCCTCAATCCTCTTGGAGATGGCCACTTCCTCTTCACGGGTGAGCAGGGAGACCTGCCCCATCTGCTTGAGGTACATGCGGACGGGGTCGTCCAGAATGTCCATCTTGGCTTCCAGCTTTTCCTCTTCATCCTCTTCCTCCGTGTTGATGCGGGTGCGGTCCGTGTAGCTGTCCACGTCGGAAGCGTCGATGATGTCGAATGCCATGCTGCGCAGGCGGTCCATGATGGCCTCGTAATCCTGCTGGTCTACGATGTCGTTCGGAAGAGAATCGTTGATGTCGTCAAAAGTCAGGTATCCCTGTTCCTTGGCAAGCTTGATGAGTTCACGGATTTTCTCCTGAATTTCCGGGGCGTCAATCGGGTTCGTGATCTTGCGGCTGGCAGCCTTCTTGCGTTCCTCTTCCAGAATTTCACTCAATTTTTTGGGAGTTTCATTCTTGGAAGGCTTGGACGCGGGTTTGGCAGGTTTCGCCGGCTTCTTTTCTGCCGCCTTTGCGTGGGCCTTCTTGGCAGGAACGGGAGCGGCCTTTTTGGCCGGGGCCTTCTTTTCCACGGGTTTGGCGGCGGAAGCAGCAGGCACCGCCTTGGGAGCCTTGGCCGTGGATTTAGCCGCTGGCGCCGCCTTTTTAGCAGCCGCAGGAGCGGATGGCTTGGCAGCAGTTTTTTTGGCGGGAGCCGCCTTCGGGGCGGGTTTGGAAGCTTTGGCGGCAGGTTTGGCCGCTACTTTTTCCCTGGTTTCGGAAGCTTTTTTGCTGGCAGAGGTCTTCTTGGGAGAAGAGGAGGATGGGTCACCGGATTTGGACATATCTTGAAAGGAAGAGGGCACAATTCACCATTATATCAATACCCGCAGGTATCGAGGCGTTACATTGTACCCAAAAGACGTTTCAAGTCAACACTAAGTTTCGATAATTCCACCCTTCTTGCAGCATCCGTGGAGGGGTCCGCAATTTCCGCCATCAGGGAGGCAATGTGCTTTTCCAGTGCCGCCTTTGCGATGCCGGAACAGGCCTCCTGCACGCACCGGCTTACGTCCGCAATGGGGATGGGGTCCAGACTGAGCATGGCCAGGGCGTCCTTCTCCGGCTGAGGCAGGGATTCCAGAAACGCGTGGATGGAGGCCGGATTGTCCGGTTTCGGCATGCGGGCCAGGATTTTTTTCAGGATGCCCCCGCCCGGCAGCAGGCGCATCGGCTCCAGCAATTCTTCAATGCGGTCCACGATCAGCTCCTGCGCCTGCGCATTCTGCAGGGCCAGTTCGCATAAAACGGCCACGGCGCGGTTCATCTTTACGGGCGGCAATTCTTCCGGCACATTTCCGGCAGCTTCCCCGGCCCGGTCCGCGGCACGCACTTGTTCGCGCTCCTTGCGGCGTCCGGCCGTCTTCACGGCGCTGCGCAAATTGCCGATGGTCATGCGCATCCGCGTGGCGAGGTCCGTCGTGGCCAGGTCACGGGCCACCGGATCGCTCATGCAGGCCAGCAGGGCTGTCATGTCCCGTGCAAAGGAGGCGCTGGCTCCTGCGTCTTCCAGCAGGCCCTGGCTTTTGGCACGCTCCACGCGCACCTCGAAGAAGGGCCTGGCTTGTTCCACCATCGCCGTGAAAGATTCCCGCCCTTCCCTCTTCATGAAGGAATCCGGGTCGTCTCCCGGCGGCAGGTTCACCAGATAAACATCCTTGCCCAGAGGGGCCAGTTCCCGGAAGGCGCGGTCCGCCGCGGCCATTCCCGCCTTGTCCGCGTCAAAACACAGCACAATTTGGGACGCATAACGGGAAAGCGTCCGGGCATGCTCCGGCGTAAATGCCGTTCCCAGCGGAGCGACGGCAAAAGACAGCCCGGCTTCATGGCAGGCGATGACGTCGATCTGCCCTTCGCACAGGAGGGCCTTTCCGCTTTTGCCCATCGGACCGCGGGCCTTGTCCAGAGCGAACACGACGTCCCCTTTCTTAAAGATGGCCGTTTCAGGGGAGTTGACATATTTGCCTGCATTCTCCTGGGGCCTCAGAAGGCGGCCGGAAAAGGCCACGCACTCTCCGTACACGTTGTTGATGGGGAACATGAGCCTGTCCCGGAAACGGGCGTAGATATCCCCGCGTTCCCCCCGGTTGGCAAGGCCGGAGTCAATCAGCACCTGGTCCGCAATTCCTTCCTTCCTCGCCCATGCCAGGAACTCGCGGGAGGAATCCGGGGCCCAGCCCACCTGCCAGCGTTTGGCCATCTCCGCGCCGTAGCCGCGGGAATTCAGGTAGGCCCTGGCTTCCGCCGCTTTTGGGGAGCGCAGGAGCAGCTTGTGAAAAAAATCCGCCGCCTTTTTGTGGGCTACCAGCAAAGCCGTGCGCGCCTTGCGGCGTTTTTCCTCAGCGGCGTCATACACCTCCTCCACCAGGGTAATGCCAGCCTTTTCCGCCAGACGCCGGACAGTGTCCGCAAAGCCCAGGTTTTCCATCTTCATCACGAAGGTGATCGCGGACCCCCCTTCCCCACAGCCGAAGCATTTGAAGTTCTGCCTGGTCTGGTCCACGATGAAGGACGGCGTTTTTTCATTATGGAACGGACAGCACGCCTTCCAGCGGGACCCGGCGCGCTTCAGGGACAGATAGGAGCCTACCACATCCACAATGTCAGTGGCTTCCAGAACGCGCCTGATGCTGTCTTCATCAATCCTTCCCATACGGCCCGCCCAGACTATCACAAGAACCGGCTTGATACAAGGAGACAGAAGAGAAGCTCCTTCCATCAGGCGCTTGAATCATCCCAAGCTTCAGACTGCGTCCCTTTAAAACCGGACCCTCACCCGGTTTCCGGAAGCCGCCATTTCCAACGCAGCCATCATGGCAGGGAGGATGCATTTCCCCATTGAGAAAAAAGACCCGCCGTGATAGCATTTTACCATGAAGCACATCCACCTCCTGTTGCTGGCTTTTCTGGCTTTGTTTGCGGGCGCTCCGTTCCGGGCGGCCGCGGAAGAATCTTTCCGCGACAAGGTTGTCCTCATTCCCGTGGGGGAGGACGCCCTGACCAGCAAGCAGAGCTTCGGCTTCATGACCCGCATTCTGGAACGGGCGCAGAAGGAACAGGCCCGCGCCGTGGTGTTTGAGATGAACACGCCCGGCGGCCTGGCCTGGGAAACCAGCGAGATGATGATGAAGAGCATCCAGCCGCTGACCATCCCCACTTATGCCTACGTGAACCCCAAGGCAATGTCCGCGGGGGCCCTCATTTCCGCGGCGTGCGACAAGATTTACATGGCTCCCGTTTCCTCCATCGGGGCGGCGGGCATCATCACTTCCTCCGGGGAGGAGATGGACCCCGTGATGCGCAAGAAGGCGGAGAGCGCCTTCTGGGCCTTCACGCGTTCCGTAGTGACGGAGAAGGGATACCGCCCGGAAGTGATCAAAGCCATGATGATTCCGTCCGAAGAGGTGCAGGAGTTCGGCCCCGTCAAGCTGGAGAAGGGAGCCCTGCTGACCCTGACGGGCAAGGAGGCCGCCACCCGGCTGGATGACGGAAAGCCCCTGCTGGCGCAGGGAACGGCCACCTCCGTGGCGGACCTGCTGGCGCAGGAGAAAGTGGACGCCCCCGTGGTCACGGCAGTGCCTACCGCCTTTGAAAAGATCGGCCTGTGGATTGCGTGGGCCTCCCCCCTCCTGATTCTGCTGGGCATCGGCGGCATTTACATGGAGTTCAAGACGCCGGGATTCGGCATCGGGGGCATCGTGGCCATTGCCGCGTTCGCCCTGTTCTTTTTCGGCAACAACATCGCCGGAAACCTGGCCGGATACGAAACGGCCGCCCTGCTCGTGCTGGGGGTCATTCTGCTGTGCGTGGAATTTTTCGTCATTCCCGGCACGTTCATCGCCGCCATTGCGGGCGGCATCTGCATCTTCCTGGCGCTGTTCGGCGGCATGATCAGTTCCTGGGAATGGGACAACGTCATCCGCGGAGGCCAGTGGGAAGACTTCAACACCGTCGCCCTGGTCCTGGGCGTTCCCCTGCTGAAGCTGGTGCTGGGCTTGACGGGCGGCGCCATTGTCATCACCATCTTGATGAAGTACCTGCCTGATTCCGTGCTGATGCGCCGCGTGACCAACGCCACCGTAAGCGGCGGCCCCGCCGGGGAGGCCGTGAGCATTACGCGCGTCCAGGTCGGAGACCGGGGGAACGCCGTCACGGAACTGAAGCCCAACGGCAAGGCCATGATCAATGGCGAAATATGCGAGGTTTTCTCTCGACAAGGCATACTGATTAAGGGTACCCCTGTGCGCGTCGTGGACATACGTCCGTTCGACCTCGTCGTCGTCAGGGACGAATCCCCCGCCGGGGAATAATCCGCATCACTCTTTTCCACTACTGCCATGTCTCTCACCGTTGGACTCATTTCCCTGGGTTGTCCCAAGAATTTGATCGATTCCGAAATCATGATCGGCCACCTGCAGAAGGCGGGCATGACGATGACGCCGGACGCGGAACTGGCGGACGTGATGGTGGTCAATACCTGCGCGTTCATCGACCAGGCCAAGCAGGAAGCCATAGACGCCATTCTGGACGTGGTGCGCGCCAGGGAAAGCGGAACCTATCCGGAAAACCAGAAGCTGATTGTGGCGGGATGCCTGTCCCAGCGTTTCCACAAGGAACTTCCCGCCCTGCTGCCGGAGGTGGACGCGTTCATCGGCCCGGACCAGATCACCCGCCTGCCGGAGATTATCACGGAAGTGATGAACCGGACCGTGCGGAACAAGAATTTCGTGGAAGGCAAATGCAAGTACGTTCCGGACTGGGAAACGCCGCGCTACCGCCTGACGCCTCCCCACAGCGCCTATATCAAGATAGCGGAAGGCTGCAACCACGGATGCGCCTACTGCATTATTCCGATGATCCGCGGACGCCACCGCAGCCGCTCCCAGGAGGACGTGGTGCGTGAGGCGGAAGCCCTGGTCAGGGCCGGCGTGAAAGAAATCAACCTTATTGCCCAGGATATCACGTACTACGGCATGGACAAGTGGACGGACGCGCGCCCGAACCGCCGCAGCGCGGTGGATTCCTCCCGCGGGGAATCCCTGGCCTCCCTGATCCGCGCCCTGAATGCGATTGAAGGGGAATTCTGGATCCGCCTGCTTTACACCCACCCCGCCCACTGGAGCGACGAGCTGACAGCCGCCATCGCGGAAAGCCCGAAGGTGGCCCGGTACGTGGACATTCCCCTCCAGCATATTTCCGACAACATGCTCAGCGCCATGCAGCGCGTGACGGACGGGGACTACATCCGCAACCTTCTCAGGGACATCCGGAAGGCCGTGCCGGGCATCGCCATCCGCACCACTTTCATCACCGGCTTCCCTGGAGAGACGGAAGACGACCATCAGGAACTGATGGAGTTCATCGAGGAATTCCGCTTTGAACGCGCCGGCATTTTCACCTTTTCAAGGGAAGAGGGAACCAGGGCCTACAACATGCCCGACCAAGTCCATCACCGCACGAAAGCGCGCCGCTACAATGAGGCAACCATGCTTCTCACGCGCATTGCCTCGGAGATCGGGCAAAAGCAGATCGGCCGGCAAATCCGGGTTTTGGTAGATGCTCCCGGCACGGCCAGAACAGAGTGGGACGCCCCGGACATTGACGGAACCGTTTCCGTCCCCCTCACACTGCCCGTGGGCGAATTTGCAACGGTCACGGTGACGGACGCCGTGGCCTATGAGCTGACGGCGGAATAACCGTACAAGGCGGCTGGATTCAAATATTGAAGACTAAATACTAAAGGCTGAAAGCCGCTTTTTCCAAATACTGCGGCTTCCCGCAATCTTCAGCAGTCAGTCTCTGAATGTTCCATCTCTGCCCAAAGAAGCGTCACTGCTTCACGCTGGATTCGGGCAGCGGCACGTTTTCCACAGGAGCAGGCGACGGCTGGGGAATGACGGCGGGTGCCAGGGAACCGGGAGCTCCCGGCTGGACGGGGACAAGGGAAGTATTCAAATCCAGTTCCCGGGAAGCGGCCGCGGCTTCCGGACTAACGGCGCCCGTATTGGCAGGCAGCGGCAGCAGTCCGCCGTCCTGGCCGAACATATCGGTACCGGAAACGGGGAAGAATCCCACGGCTTCCTGCGGATTGACGATTTCCGAAAGACTTACATAGCCCTGCCGCCCGTCCTCAAATTCCACCTTGGCGAACAGTTCACCGCAAACAAGAACTTTCGCGGAAGCCGCCCCGTTCATGACCTTTCCACTGGTGGAGAAGCTGCTTTCAGGATTCTGTTCAAAAACCACCAGCTTTTCTTTCTTGAAGGTGATGGAATCCCCCGGCTTGTAAACGGCCTGTTCCGCATTGGCCTTCGCCGCCATTTTCTTGGATGTAATGCCTACCGGGTCAAGGGCGGAACTCTGGCGTTCCCACGGATTCACGTGCTTGTTCGTACTGCAGGATGCCAGCACCAGCAACAGGGCGGAAGGAAGCAATGCAAGTTTCATTGTCCTGCATCATAATCACAGTCCCCGTCCTAGAAAAGCAGAAATTTCATGTTCCACCCTCCTTCATAAGCCGCTCATGGCACTGCCACACATCAGGGCGTATGCATGCGCATTAGACTTGCCGCTTTCCCCTTTGGAATGCTACTTTCTTTTCCAGCCTGTCTCCGAACCATGTTCCACGGCGGATGAGGGCTCGCACCAGAAAATCTGCTATGGATGAAAAGAGACTAGCCGGCGTCGTTCTGCCTTTGTTTTCCCTGCGCCGCAATAATGACCACGGCATCGGGGATCTGACGGCCCTGCGCCAGTGGATAGACTGGGCGGCGGACGCTCATGTGGGATTTCTTCAGTTGCTGCCCGTCAATGCCTTGGGACGGGACGAATGCCCCTCCCCCTATTCCGCCATCAGTTCCATTGCGCTGGAACCCCTGTACCTTTCCCTGGAACCCTGGACCGTACCCGGCCTGGAAGAACGCGTCTTTAACGAGACGGGAGACACGCCGCCCTGGGAACAGCCTTCCGGCCCGGACCTGGTGGACTACCCCAAGGTCCGCTCCTGGAAGATGTGGATTCTGCGCGGCGCATGGCACAATTTCCGGACCAAGCCGGAATATGCGGGCATCATGCCCAAGTTCCGGGAATGGGTGAAGGAACAGGGAAGCTGGCTGGAAGACTTCGTGTGCTTCCAGGTGCTCTGCGACCTGTTCGGCACGGCGATCTGGTGGCACTGGCCGGAACAGGACCCGGCGCGCGCCAAGGCCATTGCCGCCGACTACGAGGAAGAGAAGGATTTCTCCCGCTGGCTTCAATGGCTCTGCGAGAAGCAGTGGGAATTCATCCGGATTTATGCGGATGAACGCAACGTGAAGCTGATGGGGGATATTCCCATCGGCGTTTCCCTGTCCAGTTCCGACGTTTTCTTTGAGCGCCATCTGTTCAACACGGACTGGTGCGGCGGCGCTCCGGCGGAAGGCAATTATGCCGCGGACCCGTTTACGGCCAAATGGGGCCAGAACTGGGGCATTCCCCTGTACAAGTGGGACGTGATGGCCCAGGACAATTTCGCCTGGTGGCGCCGCAGGGTGAAGTACTGCACCAAGATTTTCAGCATGTACAGGATCGACCACATCCTGGGCTTTTACCGCATTTACGCCTTCCCGTGGAAACCCACGGAGAACGACGTTTTCCTGCCCCTGACACGGGAGCAGGCCGCCGAAAGAACCGGAGGCCGCCTGCCCGCCTTCAAGCCGCGCGGCGACGACCAGGCGTGGGAACGCAACATGAATCTGGCGGACGGGGACTTGTACCTGCGCCTTGTGCTGTCCGCCGCCCCCGGCGTCAGCGTGGTGGGGGAAGACCTGGGCTGCGTGCCGGATTACGTACGCCCGAACATGCGCCAGCTCGATATTCCCGGCTTCAAGATTCCCCACTGGGAGATCAAGCCGGACGGCTCCATCATCCTGGGCAAGGAATATCACGAATGCTCTTTCGCCGCATTCGGCACGCATGATTTTGAAACGCTCATGCAGACGTGGAACGACAGCTATGCCAAGATCGAACGCGCCCGCAAGCTGAATCTGTGGGTGGGGGGCGTTCCTAAAACTCCCGCCAATCCGGAACAGGAACACATCATCAAGGAAGCGGAAGACGGCGCACGCCTGCTGAAATGGTTTGCCGACTACTGCGGCATGCAGCCGGAAACCTGGATGTCCTACTGGAACCTGGAGATCAAGACGGCCATGTACCGCGCCCTGTTCCGCTCCAAATCCCGTTATTCCGCCATTCTCTGGCCCGCCCTGTTCGATATCAACAAGCGCCTGAACATTCCCGGCACCACCGGAGGCACCAACTGGAGGGAACGCATGCCCTTCAAGGCCGTGGAAGCCTGTTCCATGCCGCAGACCGCATGGCTGCGCTCCATCATTGACGACTCCGACCGCACGCCGCTCCAGGGGGAAGACGCCATCAACGCACTCAAGGCATCCAGCAAGCGCATTTTTCCGAAGGTGACCGTGAACAACGAACGCTTCCTGAAACGGATGCTGATGTGGCCCAACGGCAAATCGCTTTAACGGGACGCCGGGAAAAACCCCGGAAAATATGCTCCGCCCGGCACGCAAAAAGGATGCGGGCTCGTCCTCTTCTGAGCCGGAACGCCAGGAAAGCCTGCCCCGGCAGGCTAGGAGAGGCTGTGCCAGATTCCGGAAAGCAGGAAGGCAGGACGTCGCCCGTCCCTGTATTAATCAGGTTTCCGGCGCACCCAAACACCGGATTTCCCGCCATTCCAGGCAAGAGAGGCTGAGGACGCGGAACCGAACATCCATCTGCGGGCGCCTATCAATAATATTTTTATCATTATTTTGGATCTCGTTAGAATAAACAAAAGTACATCAATACCGTACGGGCGATCTTTAACGGATTTGGAATCCGAAATGCATTTCTCAAGGGGAGAAACAGGTACGTGTACCGGTGAATCAGAGTTTCAGGCTTCCATGACCCGGCATACACTTCCCGTCCCTGCAGAAGCGCCATAAATTCATGAGACCAAATAAATCAGCTCCTTGCAAAGTCCCGGACAGCAAAAAACGAAGGAGCATTTTCCCTTCCCTGTGCTTCGAAATGTTTCCACTGCCAAAGCCGGAATGCCGCCATTTCCGGGCATTCGGCATGGAGGAAAACAAGGAGGAATTTGTCCAAATGATTTTTCTTCAGAATCGTAGCTTGACTCCGGATTCCAAATCCGCCAATGAAGCTCCATAATAGAAATCATGTTTTGAACTGCAGTTTCTTCTGTAGGAAATCCAGGAAAAATACCGGACTCTTCATCATACTTTCCTGTCCGAATGCGGAAAGCCTTCATCAAAATAATTCCAAGCAGCTTCCCTTTCCGCATCCATTCTTGCCTCCAAAGAAAAAAGTCTTCATACTCACACCATGAGCTGGAGCTGGAACAAATTGTCCGCCGCCAAATGGGAAGACGCCTGGAGCGAACGCATTGCCGGAAATCCGAATGCCGTCATTACGCAAATCAAGGGGGGCAAAACCATCAGAATTGTCGTTTACTGCGATACGGAACAAGATGCCCTTATATTGAAAGAACATTTCGGAGGGTCCGTCCGGGAAGTCAAGACACAGGACTGGGTAGCAGCGCAAAACAGGGAGCCGCGCCCTCCCCTGAAAATCAGGGATTCCCTGCTCATCACGGAACAAACGGATGCCGAAAAGCTGAAAGCCCTGCAACAGCAGTTTCCCAAACGCCGCATCCTGAGCGTCCCGGCGGAAATGGCCTTCGGCACCGGAGACCATGCCACCACATCCGCCTGCCTGCGCTTCATCTGCGACTTTGCCAAGTCCCGCAAGGGGGCGGACTGGAGCATGACGGACATCGGCTGCGGTACCGCCGTACTGGCCATGGCCGCGCTGGAACTGGGGGCGGCCCGCGCCGCCGCCTTTGACTTCGACCCGATGGCCATTGAAGTGGCCCGGCACAACATGGAACGCAACGGCATTACCGATGCCCGGCTGGATTTGTTTGTGGGGGACGTGTTTGAATGGACTCCCACGGCTGGGCAGAAGGGTGACCTGGTTGTCGCCAACCTGTTTTCCACCATTCTGCAGAAGGCTTTTCCGCGCATCATCACGGCCATGAAGCAAAATGCCGTGCTGGTCATTTCCGGTATTCTGGCCTCCCAGTGGGAGGAAACGAAGGCGGCCGCGGAACGCCGCGGACTCACGTTTGACAAAGTAATCAAACGGGGGAAATGGGTGACGGCCAAAGGAGGGCTGAGTGCATCAACGGCCCGCGTATAATCCCGCGGACACGGCCATAAAAGAAAACGACGGGAGAAAAAACAGCGGCGACTGGAAAAACCTGCTCACGGGAGCGTGGGTATTAAGCCTTTTGAGCTATCCGCTGGCGGGCCTGATCATAGGACTGTATCTGGCCGGCTTCATGAGCCTAATCGCGGAATATTCCTACATGGCCATCAATTTCCTGCTGTATTTCCATGCCCTGTACCATTTCCGGAGTTACTGGAACGGGAAGATGAATAAGACCATAGGCGTCTTTTACCTGCTGCTGCTCATCGTCAATATGCTGATCGCCGCCAGTATTATTCTGTCCATGATCACCTGCTGGCTTGTATAAACAGGGAACAGTTCATCATTTCGGGACATCAAATGCCTGCGCTTTCACGGGCCGTGAACAGCTTTTCCACGTATTTGGCCAGCATGTCCACTTCCAGGTTTACGGGCTGTCCGATCACGGCGTCCTGAAGGTTGGTGCGGCCGAAGGTATGAGGGGTAATCCAGAATTCCAGCAAGGTTCCGTTGAGATTGGCAATGGTCAGGGAAATGCCGTCAATGGTGATGGAGCCCTTGTCAATGCAGTAGCGGGCCAGTTCATCGGGGATGCGCACTTCCAGCCTGTGATCCTGCCCCACGGGTTCCAGCGCCGTGATCGTTCCGGTGTTGTCCACGTGCCCCATCACAAAGTGGCCGCCGAAACGGTCCATGGCGGACATGGCGCGTTCCAGATTTACCAGGCTGCCGGGTTTCAGATTCCCTAAGCTGGTCACCCGGATGGTCTGGGAAAGCAGGTCGAAGGAGACGCGGTTCCCATCCAGGGCATCCACTGTCAGGCAGCACCCGTTCACGGCCACGGAATCCCCCAGGGAGAGTTCACTGCCGAAAGGGATGTCCAGCGTCAGCCTGGCTCCGCCGTCAATGGGGGTGAACCCCACCACGGTTCCAGTTGTTTCAACAAGTCCGGTAAACATAAGAGTCAATCAGGATTCGGCGTTCAATGGCCGAAACAGGTGAAGAAGATGAACACGATCGCCGTGGGAAGGGCCGCCCACGTGAACAGCCACAGGGGATTGATTCCCTTGAAGTATTTGCCCAGAATGGCCTGCCCCGCCGGATTGGGGGCGTTGGCAATCACCGTCAGGCCGCCGCCCGTCACGGCGCCGGCCACCACGGAATATTTGACGGCCTCCGGCAGGTTGGGAACGGTGGAAGCCAGGAAGGTGACGGCGGCATTGTCGTTGAACGCCGTCAGCAGGGTGGCGCCGATCATGGCGTAGTCCCCCAGGCGCGTCAGCACCGGTTCCAGCCACCAGGCCTGCACCCCGCCCAGGATCACCAGGCCGGCCAGGAAGAAGCCCACCATCATCGGAACGCGCAGGGACATCTGGTTCTGGTACTGCGGCGTGGCAACCGTAAAGCCGATGAAGAAAAGGAAACTGCCGATGAACATCACCGGTTCATGGGAGAAGAGCACCGTCCAGGTCAGGAAGCAGACATGCGCCAGCGTCACCCACACGGGAATCCGGTCATTGCGGTCTTCCCAGGACTGGGGGATGGCGTCGTCAAACTCGCTGAATTCGCGCTGCTGGGTGGCCAGACGGGCGAATTCCTTGCGGAACATCAGGAAATAGATCAGGTTGGATATGATGATGGCACACACGGCTTTCCAGCCGAAATGCTGGATCATGTGCGCCAGGCCCCAGTCCCATTTTTCCGCAACCATCACGACGGGAGGGGCGGCAAAGTGAGTCAGGGTTCCGCCGATGGAGATGTTCACGAACAGCAGGCCCAGCGTGGCATACATCAGGGAGCGCTTCGGCTTGAGGTCATAGAATTTTTTGCTCAGGATCAGCGCGCCGATCGTCATGGCGGCCGGCTCCGTGATCAGGGAACCCAGCAGGGGGGCCAGGCACATGACGGAAATCCACCAGGCCCCGGGAGTGGCCTTCCCCAGTCTGGCGCCACAGTTGACTACGGATTCCGCCAGCTTGAAGATGGGGCGGGAGGAAGCGATGATCATGATGATCATCACGAACATGGGCTCCGTGAACGAACAGTCGTAATTCAGATAAGCTGAAAAGTCTTCAAAGGAATAGTATTTCCAGCACACGAACATGAAGGGGATAATCCAGATGCCGAACACGGCTTCCACTTCCCCCAGGAAATGAAAGATGGCGGAGGCAAAGGAGACCGGCAGCCGTTCTTCCGGATGCATCACGCGGAAGTTGGATTCCTTCAGCTTTTCCTTGTAGCGCAGGGCCAGCTTGTGGGAGTAGCGTTCAAAGCGCCCCGCCAGGAACGTATGTATGATGGCGCCCAGGAATACCAGCGTCACGGCCAGGTTGAAGCCGCCGGACTGTTCGTTGCGTTCGCTCAATACCTGGGACAGGCTGGCGTCCGGGGGCATCTGCTTGTACTGGCTGAGCGGAATCGGGAAATGGCTGTATTGGGATTCTCCTCCAATTTCCGTGGCGGGATAGGCGGGCTCCGCCGCACGCACGGCAGCCTCTCCCGCTCCGGCGGCCATGAAAAAGACGGCTGCCGCCACTGCGGCAAGCCGACCAAAACGGAGTGTCAGAGCTTTGGTAAAATGACAAATGCTGCTCATGTCTGCGCACAGACTAAACATGTCCACTTTTTTGAGCGAGCGGAAAATGAGTCTGCACGCTTTTTAAGGAGAGCATGCCCGGAAAACGGAAAAATCCGCAGAGAGAGAACGGGCAGTGAAACGAAAAGGAACGGCTGTCATGCCTGCCGGAGTTTAAGATTGAACAGGACTCTCAAAAATAGTAGTTGCAGATATGCGCTCCGCCCTTGGTTTTCTTTCCGTTCTCATGATCTCAGCCGGTGTCGCCTGTGCGGAGCTTCCGCCCGAACTGCCTCCCATGACACCCCTGCCGCTCGCACCCGGACCAGTGACGGGCGGCACCATCAAGGGGGACCCCGCAGCAGGCATCGTGCCCGTCCGGGAACTGATCGAAGCCAACCGCAGGGATGAAGATATTCCCATGGCCGAGCCCATCCCCGGAGAAACGGCGACTCCGTCCGCGCCGGACGAATCCATCCCGAATGCGGAACCCATTCCCGGGGAGACGCACCTCCAGCTCCCGCCCCAGGGCTCCCCTTCCATTCCGCCCTCCGCCTTTTCTCCCGTTCCCGTCCCTCAGCATGAAACACGGGTGGCCATCCTGGGCTACCATGATTTCAGCCGCACGCTGCCCGCCACGGAGATGCGCATGAATACGGACACGTTCCGAGCCCAGATGCAGGCGCTGAAAACCGCAGGCGTGCCCATCATTACCATGAAGGATTTCCTGGACTGGAAACTGGGCGACAAGCAACTGCCCGCCAAGTGCGTCCTGATCACCATTGACGATGGATGGAAGAGCGTTTACACGGACGCCTACCCGATTCTCCGGGAAATGAAAATCCCCTTCACCGTTTTCCCCTACACCAAGTTCATCACAGGCCGCGGGTCCGCCATGAGCCGGGAACAGATTCAGGAAATGCTGAACAACGGAGCCACTCTGGGCAGCCATTCCGTCAGCCACCTGTACCCCAGGTCCTGGCGCGCAGCCCAGAGAAAGGGCACGCAGGCCGTCTTGGACCTGGCCGCCAGGGAAATAGGGGAATCCAGGAAAATTCTCCAGGAGAGATTCCCCGGTTCCGACGTGGAAGCCTATTGCTACCCGGGCGGTTTCGTTCTGCCGGAGATGATCACCAAGGCGGAGGAAGCCGGCTTCCGGGCGGCGTTTACCGTCATTCCCAGAAAAGTGACCAAGGACACGGACCGCTGGAGAATTCACCGTTACATGGTGTTCGGCAAGGATCCCAAGACGTTCACCAGAGCCGTGAATTTCAATACTCCCAGCGCGCCGGAGACGCCCTCCCCCGCCCCCGCAGGCCATGAACAGGGGCTGGGGTCCTATCCGGCGCCCTCCCAGCCCGTCTTCCCGGCGGCCAACACCGTGGTCCGCAGCCAGAATCCGGACATTTCCATTTCCCTTGCACGGGAACCGCAGCTCAATCCCAAGGACATGGAGATGCGCGTCTCCGGCTTCGGCTTGGTAAATGCCAAATATGACGCCAGGGAAAAAGTCCTGAAATGGACACCCTCCCGTCCCCTGCGCGTCAGCCCGGTCACCGTCCAGGTACGGTGGAAGGTTCCCGGCGGCAACATCTGGCAGACGGCCACCTGGCAATTCGGGATTGCGGAGCAGGAAATGCACTTCATTCCCGGAAACCTCGTCAAATGACAGACTCCGCGCACGGCGTGTCCGCCGGAAAGGCAACGCAACCCCGCCGGAGAAAAGGTTGAAGGCCGCCTCCTTTGCCGATTAACGTTCCGGATTTACGCCAACGGATAGAGTCTGGAAAAGAAAAGCCGTTCCCGACCGCCGGCAAGGCCTCCCCCCCGCACGGCTTTTGGTCTGCCCTGCCGGAAAAATCCCGGCTTTCCGGAAACGGAAGACATCTCTTTTTCCGGTCCCAAAACTGGCAAGGACAGGCAAAGAGCAAATTCACCTTTCTCCCTTTGCCGCTCAAACTCTTGCAAAGGAAGAAATACCCCTTCCCTTCCGGAAAACGGCGACCTCGCAACGGTCTTGTAAAAAACTCTTGTAAAAAACGGGATGGCTTTGCCGATTCATCGAATGCTTGCTCCCTTTCCCGCCGGAAAGGAACCGCTCCATGCCGCAAGGACATTCCGGATTTCCAATCCCCCCTCCCTGTCGCGCCATTACTCTTTCGCTCCCCGGCGCATTCCGTTGCCTCCCTCTCATGTTAGTTTAAACTAATTCTATATTAGGTAAAAAGACATGACGAAAAGACCAAGAAATCTTACATTTGGCTTGCCCGAAGGGTGCGAAGTGGCATAATCATCCGGCACCATTATCAGGTTCAGCCAGGCAGGACATTCCATGAACACGAGCACCAAAACCTTCACCGTTGCAGATACAGCCGCCAACGCCGATTATCTCACCAATACATCCGAACCGCTCGGAGAAACGATGACCCTGAACGTGGGCCCCTCCCACCCCGCCACCCACGGCGTGCTCCGCCTGGTTCTGGAACTTGACGGCGAAGAAATCATCAGCTGCGATCCCGTAGTGGGCCACCTGCACCGCGGCATGGAGAAGATCGGGGAGACGATCCAGTACAACCAGTTCGTCCCCTACACCGACCGTTTTGACTACCTGGCCCCGCTGTCCAACAACATCGCCTACGCCTGCGCCGTGGAAAAGCTGATGGGCTGGGAACTTCCGCCCCGCGGCCAGGCCCTGCGCGTGCTCGCCCTGGAGCTTTCCCGTTTTTCCTCCCACATTCTGGGAGTGGGCGTGTACGCCATGGACGTAGGCGCCATGACCGTGTTCCTGTACTGCTATGAGGAACGTGAAAAAATCCACAACTTTTACGAACAGCTTACGGGCGCGCGCTTCACGTCCTCCTACACCCGCATCGGCGGTCAGACGCGCGACGTGCCGCAGGAAATGCTGAAGGAAGTGCTCGCCTTCTGCGACCAGGCGGAAAAGACCGTTGACGAAACGGAAGCCCTGCTGCTCAAGAACAAAATTTTCATCGACCGCCTCCAGGGCGTGGGCATCATTCCCCGTGAAAAGGCCCTTTCCTGGGGCCTTACCGGAGCCAACCTGCGCGCCAGCGGCGTCAAGCGCGACCTGCGCAAGACCAATCCCTACCTGGGCTACGAACAGTACGAATTCGATATCCCGATCGGCGAACACGGAGACTGCTACGACCGTTTCACCATCCGCATTGAGGAAATGCGCCAGTCCCTGCGCATCATCCGCCAGGTGGTCGCCACCATGCCGGAGGGACCCATCAACGTGGTGGACAAGAAAGGCACGCTTCCGCCCAAGGAAAAAGCGCTGACGGACATGGAATCCCTGATCCGCCAGTTCATGACCACCACCATGGGCGTGAACGCCCCCGCGGGCCAGGTTTACTTTGCCGCGGAAAACCCGAAGGGAGAGCTGGGCTTCTTCCTGGATTCCAAGGGCGGTGGTCTTCCCAACCGCCTGCGCATGCGCTCCCCCTCCTTCTGCAACCTTTCCATCCTGCCGGAGCTTCTGCCGGGGCACCTGGTTTCCGACGTTCCGGCCATTCTCGGCTCCTTTGACTTCGTGATGGGCGAATGCGACCGCTAACACGAACCCGCACCTTTTCCGCCAACCTTAACACATATTTCCATTCCCATGTCCGATTACGCTGAAAACGCCATTGACGCGCTCATCGCCCATCATCCCAGCCCCGGCGAACAATTCTACCCGGCCTTTGAAGCCACGCCGGAACTTGATGCCGCCGCAAGCGAATACATCACGCATTATCCGGAGGGCAAACAGCAATCCGCCGTTCTCCCCATTCTGCATGAGATTCAAAAGAAATTCGGCTACATCAGCGCGGACGCCATCACCTGGACGGCGGAAAAACTGGGACTCACCCCTGCCCACGTGCTGGGCGTGGTCACTTTCTATCCCGGCCTGCGCCAGACCTGCCCCGGCAAGAACCACATCCGCGTCTGCCGCACGCTTTCCTGTGCCATGGCGGGGGCGGACAGCCTCTTCAACACCATCTGCACGCGCCTGGGAATCGACAAGAGCAGCATCGACCACCACCACCCCATCGGCGTCAGCCCCTCGGGCCTGTGGAGTGTGGAAGGCGTGGAATGCCTCGCCAACTGCGGATTCGGCCCCAACATGATGGTCAACGACATCCTGTATGAAAAAGTCACGCCGGAACTGCTGGAGGAAGTGATCCTCAAATACCAGAACGCCTAATTTTCCCCACCACGCACCAGATCACCCGCCATGAGCATTACCTATCTTCCCGGTAAAGAGCCCCATCCCAGGGAAACGCGCCGCATCCTTAAAAACATCAACCGCGAAGGGTGGAACACGTCCATTGACTGCTACCTGGCCGACAGCGGCTATGAAGAGTTGAAAAAGGCGCTCGGCATGGAGCCGAAGGCCGTCATTGACGAGGTGAAGAAATCCGGCCTGCGCGGCCGCGGCGGCGCGGGCTTCCCCACCGGCGTGAAGTGGACCTTCATTCCTCCGAACAACACGAAGCCCGTCTATCTGGTCTGCAACTGCGACGAATCCGAACCCGGCACCTTCAAGGACCGCTACATCGTCCACCAGGACCCCCACCAGCTCATTGAGGGGATGGTTATTTCCAGCTACGCGGTGGGCGCCCACCTGGCGTACATCTACATGCGCGAGGAATTCCCCATCGCCGCGGAAACCATGCTCAAGGCCCTGCAGGAGGCGCGCGAACGCGGCTTTCTGGGCAAGAACATCCTGGGGTCCGGCTACGATCTGGAAATCCACCTGCACCGCGGCGCGGGCGCCTACATCTGCGGTGAGGAAACGGCCCTGCTCAATTCCCTGGAAGGCGTGCGCCCCTATCCCCGCATCAAGCCCCCCTATTTCCCGGCCGCCATCGGCCTGTACGGCTGCCCCACCATCGTGAACAACGTGGAATCCCTGTGCCAGGTGAAGCACGTCATCGCCATGGGCGGCGAAGCCTACGGACAGGAAGGCGCCAAACGCTCCCCCGGCACGCGCATCATCGGTGTCTCCGGCGACGTGCAGCGCCCCGGCTATTATGAAATCGTTTCCGGTTCCATGACCTTCGGCGAACTGCTGTACGACGTCTGCGGCGGTCCCCGTGAAGGCCGCGAATTCAAGGCGGTCATTCCCGGCGGCTCCTCCTCCAAGGTCATGCGCACGGACGTGGAGTACAAGACCCGGAATCCGGACGGCACCACGGGCAAAATCTCCTTCTTCGACATTCCGCTGGACCTGGACAGCATCGCCCAGTACGGCTCCATGTCCGGTTCCGGCGCGGTCATCGTCATGGACGACTCCCGCTCCATGCCCTGGGCGCTGAACAACATCAACCGCTTTTACGCCCACGAATCCTGCGGCCAGTGCACCCCGTGCCGCGAAGGATGCCCGTGGATGATGAAGCTCAGCACGCGCATTCTGGAAGGCAAGGGCGCCCCCTCGGACGTGGACCTCCTCATCCAGGTAGCCAACCAGATTGAAGGCAAGACGGTCTGCGCCTTTGGGGAAGCCGCCTCCTGGCCCACCCAGGCCATGGTCTCCAAGTTCAAGGAGGAATTCGTGGCCCTGACGGATCCTTTCAACGCCTGCCTGCCCCATTCTGCGGAAGGCAGGGAGCAGCGCCGCTATTTCATCCGGTAACCTCACCACGTCCCCAGTTTCAATTCCATTCCCTCCCATCACGTCATCATGAGCGAAGAAGCTTACAAACTCCCCAAAGACGCCGCTGCCGCGGAAGGCAAGGTGAACGTCCAGATCAACGGCACGTGGTACCGTTTCCCGCGCGGCACCAGGATTGCAGACGCCTGCCGCTCCGTGGGCGTGCCGATTCCCTGCTTCTGCTACCATCCCAAGCTGGCCGTCGTCGGCTCCTGCCGCATGTGCCTGGTGGAACAGGGCATGCCTCCCAGGCTGGCTCCGGGGCAGACTCCCTCCTACGACGAACACGGTTTCCAGCCCATCCAGTGGATGCCCCGCCCCATCATCTCCTGCGCGAACACGGTGGCGGAAAACATGGGCGTACGCACGGACAGCCCGCTGGCGGCCGAGGCGCGCCGCGGCGTGCTGGAATTCCTGCTCACCAGCCACCCGCTGGACTGCCCCATCTGCGACCAGGCCGGGGAATGCAAGCTTCAGGAATACTCCAACGACTACGGCCAGATTGAAGGCCGCTACGAGGAAAAGAAAACCAAGAAGGGCAAGAACCTCAGCATCGGCCCGCGCGTCAATCTGGACCAGGAACGCTGCGTGCTCTGCGGCCGCTGCGTGCGCTTCATGCGCGACATCATGCACGACGAAGTGCTCACGATGTCCCAGCGCGGCACGTACAACGCCATCACGGTCTATCCCGGCCGGGAACTGGACAGCAACTATTCCCTGAACACCGTAGACCTTTGCCCGGTGGGCGCCCTGACCTCCAAGGACTTCCGCTTCAAGATGCGCGTGTGGTTCCTGAAGGAGACCAAGACCATTGACGTGGACTGCGGCACCGGCACCAACATCACCCTGTGGACCAGGGAAGACCGGGTGTACCGCATCACCCCGCGCCCGAACGACGCCGTGAACTCCTGCTGGATGCCGGACTCCCACCGCCTGAATTACAAATACATCAATTCTCCCCAGCGCATCCCGCAGCCCGTGATCCGCACGGACGCCGGAGCTCCCCACCGCCCGGCCACCTGGGAACCGGCCCTGGCTTCCGCCGCGGAAGCCTTCAAGCGCATTTCCCCGGACAAAATCGCGATCATCGCCTCCGGACGGATGACCAATGAAGAACTTTACATGGTGCGCCACCTGGCCGCCCAGATCGGCACGGACAAGGTGGACATCGTACTCCGCACGGGGGAAAGCGACGGAATGCTGATTTCCGCAGACCGCAACCCAAACACGAACGGCGCGAAGCTGGTGCTGGGCATCGACCCCGGTTCCAGACTGGACGCCATCCGGGAAGGAGTGCGCAACGGCTCCGTCAAGGCCGTCCTCGCCCTGGGGGAAGACCTCACCGCTCCGGAAGCCGGATTCACGCCGGAAGACCTCAAGAAGCTGGACTACCTCTTCATGATCGCCCACAGCGCCAATGAAACGGGCCGCCATGCGGACCTGGTGCTCCCCGGCGTCACCTATGCCGAAAAATTCGGAACCATGATCAACGTGGCGGGCCGCATCCAGCGCCTTAACCGCGCCATCCGGCCCGTGGGCTATTCCCGCGACGACTGGCAGATCCTGAGGGACATCACTGTGGCCCTGGGCGGCAATCCCGCCCTGAAGGACTTCTCCTCAGCCCTGGATATCCTGACGGTCATGAGCACCGAATACGAGGCGCTGAACGGCCTTACCTGGGGTTCCATCGGAGACGGCGGCCTGCCCATTCTGGAAACGGGCGTCACCATTCCCATGGTGGAACGCGAAAGGAACCAGCCCCGCTAACAACACTTCACACGCATACAACCCGTTAATCCGCCATGATTGATTCGATTCTAACCTTCTGCGACGAGGTGCTCAGCAACCCCATCTGGTTCTACGTCATCACCCTGCTGATCAAGATCGTCATCTGCTTTGCCATCACCATCCTGTTCATTCCGATCTGCGTGTACATCGAACGCCGGGTGGCCGCCTGGATCCAGGACCGCGTGGGCCCCAACCGCGCCGGCATCCCGCTGAGCATCTTCCGCCGCTTCGGCATGAAGTCCGACCTGCCGTTCAAGAAGACGCTGGACTACTTCGGCCTGCCCCACGACGGCAAGATCGCCAACCTGTGCCGCTTCTTCCGCCTGGACCGGGACATTCCCATCTTCGGCCTCGTCCAGCCCATGGTGGACGGCGGCAAGCTGTTCCTGAAGCAGGACTTCACGCCGCCCTTCGTGCGCCGCGTCTATTTCTGGATCGCCCCGATGCTGGTGCTTGCCCCGCCGCTGATGACGGCCGCCGTCATCCCCTTTGCCGGAGACCTGCACACCTCCTACGGCAATGTGAACATGGCCGTGGCCAACCTGAGCGTGGGGCCGCTGTGGGTGTTCGCCATCTCCTCCCTTTCCGTGTACGGCCTGGTGCTGGCGGGCTGGTCCTCCAACTCCAAGTTCCCGTTCCTGGGCGGCGTGCGCTCCTCCGCGCAGATGATCTCCTATGAAATCAGCATGGGACTGTCCATCATCCCCGTTCTGATGATTTACAGCACGCTGGACCTGTCCAACATCGTGGAATACCAGGCGGCCAACGGCTGGCTGCTGCTTCCCGTGTGGGGAGAGGGCCTGAGCTGGCAGCGCTGGATTCTGCTGGTGCCCGTGGCCATCAGCTTCCTCATCTTCCTGACTTCCATCTTCGCGGAAGCCAACCGCACCCCCTTCGACATGTCCGAATGCGAGACGGACCTCGTGGGCGGCTATCACACGGAATACTCTTCCATGAAGTTCGCGCAGTTCTTCATGGGCGAATACGCCGCCATGGTGGTGGGCTCCTCCCTGGTCATCACGCTCTTCCTGGGCGGCTGGTCCATCGGCTTCGGCCTGGACGGCTGGCTGAACGAACACGTCGCCAACTGGGTGGCGGTGCTCTGCCAGCTGATTGCCTACGTGCTCAAGCTCCTCTTCTTCGCCTTCTTCTTCGTCTGGGTGCGCTGGACGCTGCCCCGCTTCCGCTATGACCAGGTGATGAAGCTCGGCTGGATGGTCTTCTTTGAACTGGCCGTCATCAACATCTTCATCACGGCCGCCATCCTGTACTTCGTCAAGTAAACCAACCCTTTATCCCGATACACAAATATTATGGCCTTCAAAACGATCAAGCGCCCGAAGATTTCCCTCGGAGAGCGGTTCTACTTGCAATCCATCCTGGGCGGTCTGTGGATCACCATCAAGCACCTGGCCCTGGCTCTGGCGGGCAAGTCCCGCAACAAAAAGGAACTGGCCGGCTCCGGAATCGGCGTCACCATGCAGTACCCGGAATTCCGCTGGGACAAGCACCTGCCTCCCTATTACCGCGGCTATCCCGTGCTGGTGAAGGGCGAGGACGGACGCGAACGCTGCGTCTCCTGCCAGCTCTGCGAATTCATCTGCCCCGCCCGCGCCATCACCATCACGCCCGGCGCCGTCAAGGAAGGCGACTGGGACAAGGTGGAAAAAGCCCCCAAGGAATTCGAGATCGACATGCTCCGCTGCATCTACTGCGGCATGTGCGAGGAAGCCTGCCCGGAACAAGCCATCTTCATGAGCCAGGACTACCTGCTCACCCCTACGGACCGGACGCAGTCCATCCACAACAAGGCCAGGCTTTACGAACTGGGCGGCACCCGCAAGGGGCTGGTCAACAAGTGGAACCAATACAAATAACACACCCCGAACTCTTCACTCCACATTCTGCACGTTATGAACATTTTTGCCAGTGACATACTCTTCTACGTCTTCGGGGCCCTGGCCGTGATCCTGTCCCTAATGGTCGTCTTCATGCGCAACCCCGTTTCCTCCGCCATGATGATGGCCCTCTCCTTCGGGGCGACGGCCGCCGTCATGATCGGTCTGGGCGCCCACTTCCTGGGCATTCTGCAAATCCTCGTGTACGCCGGGGCTATCATGGTTCTCTTCGCGTTCATCATCATGCTGCTGAACGTAAAGCTGGAAACCTCCCCCTTCCGGCGGCCCGTTTCCGTCGCCGTGGGCGTCATCATCGCAGGGCTGTTCCTCGGCCAGCTCATCGGCATCATCTACTCCCTGCCCGGCGCGAAGGATTGCGGCCGCTGTCCGATGGCCAGCGCGGAACAGGCCTGGAACGACTTGAAGATCGGACAAAACGAGGCTAACGAAGCTACGGAATGCAACGCTGGCGTGGCCTGCGGATTGCGCGCCTCGACTTCCGCTTTTACAAATGCTGAAATCGACCGCCTGATCAACAACGGCCAGCAACAAGGAAACGTGGAATCCGCCCAGGCTCCGGGAGCAGCCGCATCCGGCAAGCACGGCGTCAACGGCCTTCCTCTCGACAAAATCGCCATCTGCGGACAGAAGCAAAGGAACTATGCCTTTTCCGGAAACTCCATTGACTGTTTATTGTTGAGTTCATCTATCCAGGCCCCCCGGATCACCCTTCCTCCGCTTTCCCCCAAATGTTCCGCGCATCTTTATCCGGAAGGCACCACCATCCGGGCGGAGATCAACAACGGGGAATTCCCGGATACCGCCCTGCTGGGCCGCACCCTGTTTGACAAGTACAACCGCACGCTGGTCATCGCAGGGCTGGCCCTGCTGGTGGCCTCCATCGGGGTCGTGGTCCTGAGCCGCCGCCCCTCCGGCAAATAACGAACATCTCAACACAGCCAATCATCATGATACCTCTTACGCATTATCTGATCCTCTCCGGCATTCTGTTTGCCATCGGCCTGGTGGGGGTGATCGTCCGGCGCGACATCATCGTCATTTTCATGTGCCTGGAAATGATGCTCAGCGCGGCCAACCTTTCCCTGGTGGCCTTCTCCCGGGCCCAGGGCTCCATGGGACTGCCCAACTATGACGGCCAGTCCCTGTCCATCTTCGTCCTGACCATCGCCGCGGCGGAAGTGGCCATCGGCCTGGCCCTGATCGTTTCCCTGTACCGCGCGCGGCGCACGGCCAGCACCCAGGACCTTCATACGCTGAAAGACTAAGAGCAACCCGAACCTCACACGAACATGTTAGACATCGACATCCAATATACCTGGCTCCTGCTCTTTCTGCCCCTGGTCGTGGCGGCTTTCAACTGGTTTTTCCTGACAAAGCGCGCGAACGTGGCGGCCCTCACCTCCACCTTCTCCTGCCTGGTCACCTTCGTTCTTTCCCTGGCCCTGCTGGACAAGACCGGAACGGATGCCTTCACCTGGCTTTCCATTTCCAGCGTCTTCTCCATTGACCTCGGCTTTGTGCTGGACCCCCTCTCCACGCGCATGATGCTGGTGGTCACGGGCATCGGCCTGCTGGTGCATATCTTCTCCCTCGGATACATGGCGGACGACAAGGCCAAGACCCGCTACTTCGCCTGCCTGAGTCTGTTCATGTTCTCCATGACGGGCATCGTCCTGGCCAGCAACATCGCCATGACCTTCATCTTCTGGGAGCTGGTGGGCCTTTCCTCCTACCTGCTCATCGGCCACTGGTACACCAGGTCCGCCGCCGCGGACGCCGCCAAGAAGGCCTTCATCTGCAACCGCGTGGGGGACTTCGGCTTCCTGATCGGCATCCTGACCCTCTGGGCGCTGACCAATACGCTCAATTTCAGCCTGATGGAAATGCCCGCCGGCATCAGTGAAACCCTGCTGAACATCACGGTGCTGTGCCTGTTCTGCGGCGCGGTGGGCAAGTCCGCCCAGTTCCCGCTGCACGTGTGGCTGCCGGACGCCATGGAAGGCCCCACCCCCGTTTCCGCCCTGATCCATGCCGCCACAATGGTCGCCGCCGGGGTGTACATGATGGTGCGCGTCCAGCTCTCCATCGGCGTGGAAGCGTTCCCCTCCCTCTCCTGCGACGTGATCGCCATCATCGGCGCTATCACGGCCATCATCGCCGCCTTCATGGCAACCCAGCAAAACGACATCAAGCGCGTGCTGGCCTATTCCACCCTGTCCCAGCTCGGGTACATGGTCATGGCCCTGGGCCTGCTGGCCGGGGAAGCGGCCATGTTCCACCTGTTCACCCACGCCTGGTTCAAGGCGCTGCTCTTCCTCGGCGCGGGCGCCATCATCTTCGCCTGCCACCATGAGCAGGACATCTGGAAGATGGGCGGCATCATGAAGCGCATGAAGCTGACCTCCCTGACCTTCATCATCGGCACCATGGCCCTGATCGCCATTCCGTTCACGTCCGGCTTCTTCTCCAAGGAAGCCATCCTGGAAGCCGCCTTGCACAAAAACCCGGTGTTCTTCTGGATCGGCGGCGGCGTGGCCCTGCTGACCACCTTCTACATGATGAGAGTCATCTTCGTGGTCTTCTTCGGCAGGGAACGCAGCCACAGCGCGGAACATGCGCGGGAAGTGGGCGGCGTCATGCTCATTCCCCTGCTGATCCTGGCCGTGCTCGCTGTCATCTCCGGCTACGGCTTCATCGCGGACAGGCTGGTTCCCTTCAACGGTTTTGCAGTAGCGGACTTCCACATGGAAATGCCCTTCTACGTATCCATGGGCGCCCTCGTCCTGGGCATTCTGCTGGCTGCCGTCTTTTATGCGGGCTCTCCGGCTTCCGACAAGCTCTCCGACAACGCCGTCTCCCGCGCCCTCGCCAACCGGCTCTACATCGACTGGTTCTACGACAAGGTGCTCGTTAAAGGCGTGCAGGGCATTCTGGCCTCCATCATCGACTTCATCGACCAGTTCATCATTTCCGGCCTCATCGTGGGCGGCCTGGCCCGGCTGACCGCCGCCGTCGGCTCCCTGCTCCGCCGCCTGCAGTCCGGCAACATGGCCGCCTACACGGTTCTGTTCGGAGTCGGCCTGCTTCTGGTCATTTACTTCACCGTCTTCTATTCCTGCTAACCTCCCAACCAATCACACACCATGCTTATCTGGCTTGTTCTCATTCCTCTGATTGCCTCAGCCCTCATCGGTCTGTGCAAGGCGCCCGCGCGCCCGACGGCCCTGCTCAGCGCAACGCTGACGCTGGCCCTGGGCATCTGGGCCCTGGTTAGCTTTGACGACTGCGCTTCCTGCTGGTCCCGCTTCCAGGGGCTGGATCTTCAACTGACCCTGGCCCCCGCCATGGCCAAGGTGATGCTGCTGCTGACCATCCTGGTCACCTTCGCCACGGTTCTGGGCACCAATCCTCCCAAGGGAGGGGAAGCTTCCTGGTACAACTCCGCCCTGCTGATCTCCGCGGGCGCCACCGGCGCTTTCCTGTCCAACAACATTATTTCCTTCTTCGCCTTCCATGAACTGGCGCTGATCCCCACCTTCGTGATGATCGGCCTGTACGGCAGGGGGGACAAGCGCACCACCGCCTGGCGCGCCACCCTGTACCTGGGGCTGGCCTCCATGGTGCTGCTCGCGGCCCTGCTGATGATCGGAACGCAGGCCGGGTTCACCTTCTCCGGCCTCCAGGACTTCATCCAGAACGGACAGCCCCTGGAAAATGCGGAACTGATCGGCGCCCTGCTGATCGCCGGATTCGGCACCCTGATCTCCCTGTTCCCGTTCCATTCCTGGGCGGCACCCGCCTATGCCTCCGCCCCCGCCCCGGTGGCGATGATGCACGCGGGCGTTCTGAAAAAATTCGGCCTGTACGGCCTGTTCATGTTCCAGCCCCTGATGGAAGCGGGCTTCCTGCCCTGGACGAATATCCTGCTCGTCCTGCTGGTGTGCAACGTGATCTGGGTGGGCTACGTGACGGTGAACCAGAAGCGGCTGGACCTGCTGCTGGGCAACTCCTCCGTGATGCACATGGGCTACATCTTCCTGGCCTTCGCCGCCCTGATCGTATCAGGTTCCGCGGAAGCCAACCCCTGGGCCGTGAAAGGAGCGGCCCTGCTGATGCTGGCCCACGGCCTTTCCATCGCCCTGCTCTTCATGCTCTGCGGCCAGATTGAAAAGCAGACCGGCACGCTGGAAATCAATTCCCTGGGCGGCCTGGGAACCAGGCTGCCGCGCATGGCCTTCGTCTTCGGCCTGGCAGGCATGGCCTCCATCGGCCTCCCCGGCCTGGCGAACTTTCCGGGCGAGTTCATGGTCTTCTTCTCCGGTTTCGCCGGGTTCGAGAACGGCTTCGGCCCCGTGCAGTTCGCCACGATCCTCTGCCTGTGGGGCCTGGTCATCGGCGCCGTGTACATGCTGAGGGCCTACCGCAACATCTTCCAGGGCGACCTGTCCAAGGCCGCCGCCTACGCGACGGAACTGCTGCCCGCCGAACGCGCGGCCAATTACTTCCTGGTCATCACCCTGGTCGTCTTCGGCTTCCTGCCGGACCTGGTTCTCCAATTCTTCTCCTGATCATCCCCTGAATACAATCCAAGCTTAACCTGATCTTCTTTTACCCATGCAAGCGTACATTCCGGAATTCATCCTGGCCGGCCTGGCGATGATCCTGCTCCTGGCTGAAACCTTCTTCAAGAAGGCTCCCAAATTCGTCTTCGGCCTGATCGGGGCGGCGGGCGCCCTGGCGATGCTTCCCTTCTACATGGAAAGCCTCTACGCCAATACCTACATCATCCTGGCCCTGGTCGCCACGGCGATAACCCTGCTTCTTTCCGTGGACTTCCGCGCTGTCATCAACCTGTCTTCCAACGACTCCAAGACGCAGGACGGCACCGGGGAATTCTATATCCTGCCCCTGCTCGCCTGCGTGGGGATCACCTCCCTGTGCAAGGCCGCCAACCTGGTGGAACTCTTCGTTTCCCTGGAAGTGCTCACGCTGAGCTCCTTCATCATGGTGGGCTATTTCCGCCGGAACCTCGGCTCCACGGAAGCGGGCATCAAGTACCTGATTCTGGGAGCCGTCAGCACGGGCTTCCTCGTCTTCGGCCTGGCATGGTACTTCGGCATGACTGGCACCTTTGAATACAACCACGCCATCGTCATGGCCGCCCTTTCCGGACAGACGGCACCGGGCATGTTCTTCGCCCTGGCCCTGCTCCTGCTCGGCACTGCCTTCAAGATCGGCGCCGTTCCCATGCAGCTGTGGATTCCGGACGTGTACCAGGGCGCACCCACCCCGGTGACGGCCTTCCTCTCCGTAGCGTCCAAGGTGGCGGGCTTCGCCCTGCTGAGCATCATCCTGGCGCCCTTCGCCGGCATTCCCGCCGTCCAGTTCGTCATCGCCCTGATGGCCGCGGCCACGCTGCTGGTGGGTAACCTGGGAGCCATTCCCCAGACCAACCTGAAACGCCTGATGGGGTATTCCTCCATCGCGCAGGCCGGCTTCATCCTGCCCCTCTTCATCGGCACGTTGAAGGGGCAGCTGGCGCCCAACGCGCCCTTCTACCTGGCGGTGTATCTGGTCATGACCTTCGGGGCCTTCTTCGCCCTCGCCATGATCCGCACCCAGCGCGGCAGCGAGGAAATCTCCGCCTTCCGCGGCCTGGGCAAAACCAATCCCCGCCTGGCCCTCGCCATCACGATCATGTTCGCCTCCCTGGCAGGCGTTCCGCTGACGGCCGGCTTCTTTGCCAAAATGATCTCCTTCGTCCACGTCATCAACACGGGCCTGTACCTGAACTGGATGCTGCCCATCATGATCATCTGCGCCGCCGCAGGTTTCTACTATTACTTCAAGGTTATCCGCTCCATGTACTGGGACAAGCCGGAAGAAGGCATGGAAGCCGTGCAGGTGCCCGTCATCTCCGGCGTGATGCTGGCGGCCTTCTCCGTCTTCATCGTGATCGGCGGCCTGATGCCCCTGTTCATCAACCCGATCCGTTAAAAAAACTTCCTTCCGTTCATCATCCTGTGAAGGCCGCTTCCGCATCCTGCGGGGCGGCCTTCCCTTTCTTCCTCCGCCGGGAACGCCGCAACCTTTTGAAATGGCTGGAAGGAATGGAGCGGAAACGAATGAAATATTTGACGGCTTTCCAGTCATAAAATTTTCATTGCCGGAAAAACCCGCGTCTTCTCCATCTTCAGACGGCGCACCATGCCGGAAAAACCCTGAAAAAACGGAAAGACGTGAGAGATTGAATAAAACGAAAACGTAATTAGTCCGTACTAACCATGCACCGCGTAGCGCCCGAAAGGACGTGCCCGGAGCAAACCGTCAACACCAATCATTCCCATGCGTCTTTTTTCCGCAACAGCCGTCGTCTGCGCCTCCCTGCTTGCCGCAGTATCATTCGTCCACGCCCAGTCTCCTGAAGTCCTGGCGAAGCGGCAGTGCCGCTCCGTGCATATCAGGCAGGACGGCCATCCGGCCCAGGCGGCCGCCCTGTACAACGAGGTGAAGGCCCGTACCTCCGTTCCCGGCACTTATTTCTGCGCCATGAACTTTGACGACGGCTACATTGGCTTCCAGGAACAGTCCAACGGCAGGAAAGTGATTATTTTTTCCATCTGGGACCCGGTTCCCCACGGAGACAACCCCAACAGCGTCCCGGAAAAAGAACGCACCAAGCTGCTGAAGCTGGGAGAAAACGCCAGGGCCGGACGCTTCGGCGGCGAGGGGACGGGCGGCCAGAGCTTTGTAGATTATCCCTGGGAAGTGGGGGAAAACATGCGCTTTCTCGTCTGCATCAAAAAAATGGGGGCGTTCAAGGAAATCAGCGGCTTTTATTTCAACAACAAGACCAACTCCTGGGACCTCATTTCCAAGTGGAAAACCCATTCCTCCAAGAAGGAACTTTCCTACTCCGTAGGGTTTGTGGAGGATTTCATGCGCAATTTTGAATCCGCCAAGAAAGCGCGCGGCGCGTTCTTCGGTCCCGGCTTTGCGTACAAGGACGGCAAATGGTTCCCCAGCACCGGCGTTACCTTTACGGGCGACCCCACCCCCTCCACCAACGTCATGGCGGAAATCCAGCCGAACGGTTCCGTCCTTCTCCAGACGGGCGGAGAAACGGTGATGACGGATTTCAAACTGTTTGAAAGCCGTCCCCTGCCGCAGGATATAAAACTTGCACCGCCCGGTGAAGACGTCACCCGGCTCGTGCAGGAGCACACAAAATAATTATGTCCCTTACCGGCTGGCTTACCATGATTTTTTCCATCAGCGGCGTTCTGATCGCCGCTGTATGGGCTTATTATAAAGTGCTCTCCACTCCCCGGGAGACGGAACATCTGCTCAGTCCCACCCCTCCCCTGCCGGAAGACCCGGACCAGTAAACCAGCCAATACGGGAATCAAGAAACAGATCATTTCCAAATGCTCGGCGCTCCATGCGCGGAGATTCGCAAAAGAGGGCTTTTCACATATGTGAGACGCCCTCTTCTTCTAACGGGAAAAAAGGCAGCTTTACCCGTCTGAAGGAGGCAGGATGAAGCCCAGGCGATCAATGCCGTATCTGGCGCATTCCTGCCACAGGGATTTTTCCAGGGCTTCCGCGGTATGGCGGCGCTCTTCCTCGGACATGTTTTCAAAGTATTCCGGCCCCAGGTGTTCGCTGATGGCCTTGTCCGCCATGCGCGTCACCAGGTCTGCCCAGAAAATGTTGTCCCGGTATTCGTCCAGGCAGTCCTGGTAAAAGGCGTTTTCCTCATATTCCCGAGTGAAGGCATAGGCACCCAGATCCTCCGCGTAAGCAATGCAGCCTTTCAGCCTGGGTGTTTCCGACAAGTTCTCCATCAGGCGGGAGATGAGCTTTCCCCACGCCACCAGGCTTCCCTCCGCACCATCCTGCTGGTTGGCGGCGGCTACGGCGGCGGCGGTAGAAAGCATTTCCGCCAGATGCCGCGCCTCTTCGTCGGATAATTTCAGAGTCACCGGCATGGGGTCAAATCAGTCCGAGTTTCATTTTCCCTTCCTCGCTCACCATTTCCTGGTTCCAGGGGGGATCCCAGACCATGTCCACATCCGCGGCTTCCACGCCTTCCAGGGCTTCAATGCGGTCCTTGGCCTCCATCACCAGATGGGGGCCCATGCCGCAGCCGGGGGCAGTGAGGGTCATTTTCACGGCCACGTGATGCAGGCCGTTTTCCAGTTCCGTCACGGTTACATCGTAAATCAGGCCCAGGTCCACAATGTCCACGGGGATTTCCGGGTCGTAAATGCATTTGAGCGTGTCCCAGACGCGTTCCTCAAGCGTGGCGTTCTCGTCCAGACCGGTCGTTTCCGGGGAATTTTCCACGGGCTCGGCGCCCAGCGCGTCCGCGTCTTCCCTGGAAATGCGGGCCAGGCCGTAGTCTGTAGCCACGGTATAGGTGCCTCCCAGAATCTGGGTGATGTACACGCGCTCCCCCTCCGGCAGGGTAAGCACATCCCCGCTGGGGATTTGCACCGCCGTCACTTCTCTTTTGAGTTCTACTACCTGGTTCAACATAAATCCTTGCGTTTAAAAGGCCGTCCGGCTGCGGACACGCTCCGCGCTCCGCGGAAAACAGCGGCAGGACGGCTCTGGGCCGCCCGGCAGCGCCTGTGCACGGAGAGCATACGGCGTATTTGCACTACCGTCTAGGTCAAATACTGTTCTGCCCACGCCGGGAACATTCTTCATGACAGGAAAGCGCATGCCGCAATGTTTTGGAAAAGCCGCCGGAAGCGGAAAGCTTCGTACTTGCCTACACGTATGAAAAGGTGTAAAAGGTCCGGGCTGTCCAGACTGCCGTCAGTCCGGGACCGGTGACACACGCATATTCAACATCATATTCCATGTTAGATTTTTTACGCAAACATACAATCGTCATCATGGCGGCCATGGCCCTGGTGTTCGTGGGCCTCATGTTCATCGGTGGGGACGTAAGCGGCGGTTCCCTGTCCGGCATGTTCAAGCAGACTTTCGTAACCGTGGACGGGAAGTCCTACGGAGAGAAGGATTACGTCAATATGGGCCACACGGGCCTCAGCATGGCCTATTCCTTTTCCTCCAGCTTCGGCCCCCTGGTTCAGAACAACTTTGCCACGGAACAGGATTTGCGGAATATCTGCTACCTGCTGAAGACCAGTGATCCCAATGCCGCCTTTCTGGCCTACCGCGGCATCATCCGCCGGGAGGCGGAACGCCTGGGCCTCACCCCCAGCAATGCGGAGATTGACGAGGCCATCTGCAACATCCCGGAATTTCTGAATGACAAGGGCGTGTTCGACCCCAAGAAGTATGACGATTTCATTTCCATGCGCGGCAATCAGGGCAAGAAGCTCCAGGAAGAAATCCTGCGCGGCCTGATGGGGGACACCATGAGCCTGGTGCGCATTCAGGACGTCGTGGCCGGCGGCATTGCCGTGGAATCCAATTTTGCCCAGGCCGTGGCGGAATCCGAAAACCAGCAGATCACGGTAAACACCGCCTTCCTGGAAAAGAACGCCTTCCGCCCCAAGACGGATCCCGGTGAAGAGGAAATCAAGACATTCTGGGACAAGCACAAGGAGAATTACAAGAATGAGGAAGCCCGCTTCTTCACCGTATACACCTTCACGCCGGAAGGAGACGCCAAGGCTCCCAAGCCCGGCGACATTTCCAACGCCACCATGGAAACCATGAACCTGGTGGAAAACGACATATGGGAACCCCTGAACGCCACCAACGGAAGAAACATGGACCAAGTCATCGGAGAAGCCCTGGCCAAGACTCCCAACGTGTGCAAGATGGAGAAAAAAACCTATGCGGCCGTTACCCGCAAGAACGCTCCGGAAGAAATCAACCGTCCCATCAACCAGTCCGCTTCCGATGGACGAAGCGCCACTCTTCTGGATGTGGTCTTTTCCCTGACCGGCGCAGCGCCCCTGCATGCGGATGCAGATGCCAAGGCCATTGAAGAAGCGCGCTCCAAGGCCGGAGCCGAACAGATCAGCACCATGCAGGTTCTGGAAGACGGACAGGTGGTTCTGGTGAAGCTGGAAGGCATTACCCCCGTGAAAGCCCTGCCTTACGAACTGGCGCGCAACAGCGCGCGGGCGGACCTGCTGGACACCATTACCGAGGAATCCCTGAACAAGGCGGCCTCCGAACTCAGGGCGGAACTGGACAAGGCCCCGGACGCCATTGAACAATTCAATGCCATTGCCTCCAAGGCAGGGGCGAAAACCGCCATTTACGGCCCATTCATCAATCCGAATATCCTCCTCAACAACATCTACAGCCAGAACGCGAAGAGCCCGGAAGAATTCCAGGCCATCATGGACAAGGCCATGAGCTCCCGCCTGGCTCCCCCCAAGGAACTCCCCGTTCCTCTGGAAGTTTTCGGAGCCAGCGCCCTCGTCAATCCCGGGAAAATGGCCCAGCCCATCGATACTGGAGACGGAATCCTCCTGGTCCAGCTGGTCAAGCGAGAACTGGAAGATACGCCTGAATTCCAGATTAAGGCCACGCAGCAATATGCTCCCGTCCTTTCAACCCAAGCCAGGGCCATGCTGATGATGGACTGGCTGAAAGCCTGCATTGCCAAGTACAAGGTGGAAATAGCCCCCATTGCCAATCAGCAGCGCTAACCTTCCCGGTCATGACTGCCGCCGTTTCGCATTCAGCCTCGGCCTGCGCGCGGCGCATGGCATCCCGGCACCGTTTTCATGATGGCCCTCTTCCAGGGGCCATCATTTTTATTGCCCTTTCCGGCACTTTCTGACAACCACCCCTTTCCCCCATGAACGCCCTTCCCTCCCAGTCCAGGTTCATCATCGGCACGGAAGCCTGCGAACGTTTCAGCTTCTACGGCATGAAATCCATCCTCATGCTGTACATGACGGGCCACCTGCTGATGAGTGAAAACTGGGCCACCGCCACCCTCCACGTCTTCGCGGGAATGGTCTACCTGCTCCCCTTGGCGGGCGCATGGCTGGCGGACAAGGTATGGGGCCGATACAAGACCATTCTTTACATTTCCCTGCTTTACTGCGTAGGGCACGGCGTCCTGGCCACGGCGGACCTCTTCCACACCATTGAAGCGCGCCGTTACATCTTGATGGCGGGCCTGTTCATCATTGCGCTGGGCGCGGGAGGCATCAAGCCCTGCGTCTCCGCCTTCATGGGGGACCAGATTCCGAACAAATCCCCGCAGCTGATGACCAAGGCCTTTAATGCCTTTTACTGGGCCATCAACCTGGGCTCCTTCTTCTCCTTCCTGGTTATTCCGGCCATGGAACAGCATTACGGATACAGCTGGGCGTTTGCCGTTCCGGGCATTTTCATGGGCATTGCCACCTTCGTCTTCTGGCTGGGCCGCAAGAAGTACCACAGAACGCCGCCTGAACGCAACAACGGCCGCGCCGGCTTCTGGAAAGTGCTCTTCATCGTCCTGTTCCACGGGGGCTGGAAGAATGCCGAACAACGGTGCGGTCCAGCCTCCGTGGAGGATGCCCGGCATATCCTGAAAATCCTCTCCATCTTTGTCTTCATCATTCCCTTCTGGTCCATCTTTGAACAGACGGCCTCCTCCTGGGTGGCCCAGGGCAGCAGGATGATCCCCCTTTCCATCCCGCTCCCGGGCGGCGGAGACTGGTTTATCGGGCCGGCTCAAATCCAGGCGGCCAATCCCATTTTCGTGATGGTGTTCATTCCACTGATCACCGTATTTGTCTATCCGAAGGTGGTGACGCTGGCGCGGCCCCTGGTGCGTCTCGGAACGGGGCTGGCCTTGAGCTCCGTGACGTTCCTGATTGTCGCTTTCCTGCAATACAGGCTGGAGGGAGGCGCCTCCATGTCCATCGCGTGGCAGTTGATCCCCTACTGCGTGCTCACCATTTCCGAGATCCTGCTCAGCACCACCGGCCTCGAATTCGCCTACACGCAGGCTCCGCTGCATTTGAAAAGCGTCATCACCAGCTTCTGGAACCTCACCATCTTTGCAGGCAACATGCTGGTGGCCGCCATCACCTTCTTCCTGTCCAACGGAGAATCCGCCAACGCCATTTCCACGGACCGCTTCATCCTGTACGCCATACTGGCCGCCGTGGTGGCGGTGGCCTACTCCTTCCGGGCCCGCAGGTACGGGAAAACGGAATAGAGGGAAGCATCCCGCCGCGCGGGAAATGACGGGGTTTTCCCGGCTCCGGGGAACAGCGGACGCAATAATATCTTGAAAAAGACAGCCGGACTGTGCGAAATCAGGACACGGCCCGCCCATCCTGTCAGCGGGCATACTTTCGGGAAAGTATTGGAAATACAAATTACAGAAAAGATATGAGGCGAGCGGGCATTTGCCTCTGTTCCCCGCCTTACCGGAAAAGCCGCTTCTGAAACAACCTGATCGGCAGCGCATTTCCAGTCCGGCACAAGACGATATATCTTTGCTTCATGGTTAATACTTCATTTAAATCGGCCTCGGTCTTGTAAACAACCGGTACGTTCCGCACCGGTTGTCCCCTTTTTGTTTGCTCCCGGATGATCCCTTCCGGGAGGAAGTTCCGTATTATAGGAATTTCAACGTTAATCTACCTGCCACGATGACGGCACCATTGTGCCCTCATGGCATACAACATGCATTAAATTAATGAGTAACAAAAATAAAACAATTCACGAATTCGATTTTAACTTCATCTGCGATTATTTTTCCCGCCTGGAACGGCAGGGCCCCGGCAGCCCGGAGGCCACCCTCAAGGCCCTCAGCTTCATTGACAATCTGACCGGACAATCCCGCATCGCCGACCTCGGCTGCGGCACGGGCGGACAGACCAGGATGCTGGCCGCACATGTTCAGGGAAGCGTTACGGGGCTTGACCTGTTCCCGGATTTCATCCGCATCTTCAACCGCCAGGCAACGCAGTCAGGCTTGCAGGACAGGGTAGAAGGCATCGTCGGTTCCATGGACAAGCTGCCCTTTGCAGAAGAAGAACTGGACCTGATCTGGTCGGAAGGGGCCATTTACAACATCGGCTTTGAACGGGGGCTGAACGAATGGCGCAAGTTCCTGAAACCGGGAGGCTACCTGGCCGTTTCCGAAAGCTCGTGGTTTACCGCGGAACGTCCGGAAGAGATTCACCGCTTCTGGATGGACATGTATCCGGAGATAGACACCATACCCAATAAGATAGCCCAGATACAGAGGGCCGGGTACGTGCCTGTCGCTTCCTTCATTCTGCCGGAAAGCTGCTGGACGGAGCATTATTACGCCCCGCAGCTTCCCGTGCAGGAGGCCTTCCTCCATCAATATCCCGGAAATGAAGCCGCCGCGGAATTAGTCGCATCCCTGCGCCATGAAGAGGAATTGTACCGCAGGTACAAGGAATTCTACGGCTACGTGTTTTACATCGCAAAAAAGACGGGACAATGATTGATTTAACAATTTACGGCTGGAATGACAAATTAGGCCGGCTCAAACGGGAATCAGCGTACAGCGCCCTGCCCCATGGCCGCATCGCCATCGTGCACAGAACGTGTTATGAGATCGTCTCTGAAAACGGAGTGTTCCAGTGCGAATTAAGGGGAAACATGATGTATGAACAATCAGCCTTTGAACTGCCCTGCACGGGCGACTGGGTGATTTTCCAGCCCTTTGATGAAACGAAAGGGATCATCGTCGATGTACTGCCCCATGAACGGACCCTGTACCGCAGGAAAAGCGGAACGGTTTCCGACAGGCAGGCGATCGCCTCTTACGTGGACAAGGCATTCATTGTCCAGAGCCTGGATGATAATTTCAATATCCGCAGGGCCGAGCGTTTCATGGTCCAGATATTGGAAGAAGGGATCAAACCCGTACTGGTGCTGAACAAGGCCGATCTAGGGTTTGACAGGCAGGGCATTGAAGAGCAGGTCACACACCTGGAGCGCCGGATGCCTGTATTTTTTACAAGCATTCATGACCCCCGGACGATTCTCCGGCTCCGGGAGTCCATCCCGGAAGGGGAAACAGTGGTGTTTGTCGGCTCTTCAGGCGTCGGTAAAAGTTCCCTGGTGAATGCGCTGTGCGGAAAACCGCTCCTGTCCACCTCCCATATAAGCTCCTCCACAGGTAAAGGACGGCACACGTCCACCCGCCGGGAAATGGTGTTAATGGAAGGCTCAGGCGTTTTAATAGACACTCCGGGAGTCCGGGAATTCGGCCTGGCGATCGGCCAGTCCGGTTCCCTTGCAGAAGCGCTGGATATTTCCGATTTCGCGGCCGCGTGCCGTTTCAAGGATTGCGGGCATATTCATGAACCCGGCTGCGCCGTCCTGGAAGCGGTGAACACCGGAATGCTGGACCGCGAGGTTTATGAAAGCTACCTGAAGCTCCGGCGGGAAGCGGAATACTTTTCCGCTTCGGAACATGAAAAGCGCAACAAGGGAAAATCCCTTTCCAGGCTCGTAGAGGAAGTGAAGAAGCGGAATTCCAAATTCTAACCTGCGTTGAAACGGTGCGGGCATTCCTGAAACGGGAATGCCCGCACTCTTGTTTTGCCCGCTATAACGGCCTATTCCGTATTCCAGTTAAACCGTGGCCGCGCTCCTATCCCTTGATGTCAATGTCCAGATGGGCGAGCAGCCCCTCCAGCCCATGCCGGGAAAAGACCGCCTTTTTCAGCTTGCACATGGCGGGATTGATCGAAAAGTTGAAGGAGGTTGAAAAATCGGCTTTCTCCAAATTGGTCCCGACGAAAGAAACCCGTTCCAGGTCACAGCGGTCAAAAACGGATTCCTCCATGTCCGCGTCATTAAAGTCACCCTCATACATCTTGCAGCCGCGGAAAACGGTTTTCCGCAACCTGGCCTCTACAAAGCTGGCATAATCAAGATGCGAGTTTTCAAAGACCAGGCCGTCCGAAAACCTGTCTATGTCCGTGAAGTCCGCGCCAGTCATTTTGCAGTCGGCAAAGGTAACATCCCGGAAGGCTTCCTTGAAGCTGGCCAACGTGAAATTGCACGCCCTGAACTCGCACTTCTCAAAATCGGTATTCCGGATGACCAGCTTTGAAAAATCACACGCGATGAATACGCAATCATAGTATTCATCATCCAGTTCCATTTCATGGAAATCCACTTTCTCAAAGGTCTCGTCTTCAGTCATATCATGTTGATGGGAATTGCCGCACCGTGCTTGTTTCAATGGCCCGGAATCACCGTTTCCCGGGAAACAAAACACAAGAGAAAAATTTTCTTCCCTGCCTTTTAGCATGAAAGTCCACTGCCTGCAAGCCGTCCCGCACATGCACACAGGCCCGTCTGATACCTTGCGGAAAAACATTCCAGATGCTCCCTGCCGCCTCCAAAACAGCGTTGCCCCTGTCCATCCGTTATCCACCTGATCCCATCCGTGTAGTTCCAAACGAGCCTTCCAGGCAGCCATAGCACCCCGGATACTGAGCGCCACGTTCTTTTCCAACATGGTTTAGGTGCCTTTTAAAAACCGAACGCTTCCTCTCCCCAAACAATCCTTTCCGGAATTTTCCTCCAGCCGTATATCTTCATTCACCAGCTTCATAAATCCCGGTAATAAACATGACACAGAACAAATTTATCACTGAGGCTACACCGGCCTCTCGCGAAAGAGGCGTCACATGCACCGTTCCCAATACCTATCAGGAAGAAATTCCAGGACAGGTCCGTCCTTCGTGCGGCTTTTATGCGGGGGCCTGCGTGCTCAATTGCCTCAATGGGAGTTCCGAATATACAGACAAACCCTTTCCACGCAGGTAAAAAAATATTCTCTAGGAGACGGTTCAAGGGAAAAAACTAACCATCAAAGGAGAAGTTTTCCAGCCTGGAGACTTTGCCCATTTCATCAATGAGATAGCACAGGAAAGCTGCTCATCCTCCTGCAAACTCTTCCATGAACAAACCATCCGGGACACAATCAATCAGGGAGGGTACGTCCTTGTTCCGGTCCAGGTTAACAATGAAAAGGAACATTATGGTTTCCCCGGACCGGAGTCCGGAATACGGATGATCCGCATGCACATTGGTGCGTTATTGCAGGATATGTAACAGAGGAAAAATCCCTACTGCTCTCCAAGCACTGGGGGGGAACTGTTTATTTGATATAAACGCCCTCAGAGACAGCAATCAAGAATACTATCCTACCCAGCAACCAATGGAATCTCAGAACAGCGCGCCTCCCAAGTGCAGTTTCTTCAGAACATGATCATCACTATGCTGCCCCACAAGCTCCATCGGGACGAAGAGGCTGCGCCTGCTGAGCAACGAGGTATTTCTACCGTTTTCCCGTGATAAAAGGCAGCGGATCAGGAAACTGCGGAAACAGTTATACCGGAACGAAGGTCAGGAGATACGGCAATCGTTGAGCAATTCGTCCATGTAAAAGGTCATCTCCGCCAGGGCCTCACGGTATTCTGTCTGGGGGAGGAGCCACAGGATTTCACGGGCCGCCTCGTTTTTCTCCAGGGCCACCTGAATCGCCTTGTCCAGGGATTCCGCAAAGACGGGGTTGTCATGGAATTCGGAATAATCCACCGCCTCCCGGTTTTCAATGGCATCGCGCAGGGTGGCTTCCACGTTCCTGTCTCCGCATTCCAGCAGATTGAAAATGGGGAGGGTGAGCTTGCCTTTTCCGGCGTCCGTATGAAGGGTCTTGCCGGCATCATCTTCATCACCCACCATGTCCAGGCAGTCGTCATAAATCTGGTACGCCACGCCCAGAAGATCCCCAAGCTGGTAAAGGGATTCCTCCACTTCCGGAGAGACGCCGGAGATCCAGCCCGCACCGCCCGTAGCGGCGGAGAAGAGGGAGGCGGTCTTCTTGCGGATGATTTCAAAGTATTCCTCGCGCGTCATGCTCAGGTCGTACAACCGGCTTGACTGCGCCACTTCCCCCTGGCAGACGTTCCTGACAGTCTGCGCAAGTTTGCGGCAGAATTCCGTGCTGCCGAATTCCGTGCCCAGCACCATGGCGTGGGAGAAGAGAACATCTCCCAGCAGCACTGCCAGACTATTACCCCACAGGGCGTTTGCCGTGGCTTCATCCCGGCGCTTGTCAGCCTCGTCGATCACGTCGTCATGCACCAGGGAGGCCAGATGCACCATTTCCAGCAGCGCGCCCAGGCGGATGTGCTCCGGCTTGATTCCTCCCGTGGCACCGCCCACCAGCAAAGTCAGCGCGGGCCGAAGCATCTTGCCCTTTGACTGGCAGACGGTTTCCATGTAGTCAGTAACTTCGGGATCAAAACATGCTGCCTGAGCTTCCACAAATTCGGAGACCTGCTTCAACTCCGGCTTGATCAACTGGAGATAATGCTTCTGGGATCGTAATTTCGAAAAGAACGGAATGGACATGATATGGGAACGAGGAAAGCGCTGTCAGCGCTGGGGAATTGTTGCATATTTGGAGTTCTCTAGCAACGTATTTCACGGAATATCCTTGCATGAACAGACAGGATTTTTCCGAAACGCCGTCACGGAAACCCTGAAAACCGATGAACGATAAGGCTCATTTTGACCTTGAGCACGGGCATTTTCCTTTTACACTACCTTGTCATGAGAGTCTTGGTCTATGATTGCAGCGCAGGCATCAGCGGAGACATGAATCTGGCCGCCCTGATCGACTTGGGCGCGGACCGGGATATTCTGAAACGGGAATTGTCCAGATTGAACGTTCACGGGGAATGGAAATTGGAATGCCGGCGCGCCGGACAGGCGGGCATTTACGGCACGCGGGTTGACGTGCTTGCCCAGGAACACGGCCATTCCGGCCACAGCCACGAACACCATCACCGCACGATGGCGGATATCAGGCGCATCATCACGGAAAGCGGACTTCCGGATGCCGTACAGAAGACGGCTCTCTCCATTTTTTCCCTGCTGGCGGAGGCGGAGGCCCGCGTGCACGGCACCACGCCGGACCAGGTGCATTTCCATGAAGTGGGCGCTGTGGATTCCATCATCGACATCGTGGGCGCGGCCATCTGCCTGGACCTGCTCCGTGCGGATGCCGTTTTTACCGGTCCCGTGGAGCTGGGCGGTGGCCGTGTCACCTGCCAGCACGGTTTGATGCCCGTTCCGGCGCCCGCTACCGCGCAGCTCGCGCGCCACTTCCAGTCTACCCTGAACGGCACGCCGCATGAGGCGACCACGCCTACCGGAGCCGCTTACATCGCCGCCGTGGCACAGCCCGCGCCTTCTCCGCTTTCCGGCCGCATTGCTGCCGCCGGCTACGGAATCGGCCACAGGGAAGGCCTGCCCCTCCCTAACATTCTCCGGGTAATGCTGGTGGAAACGGAGGAACAGGATACGGCCACGGAACGCCTGACGGAGCTGTGCGCCAATATAGACGACATGACGCCGGAGCAGACCGCCTACCTGGCGGAAAAGCTGATGGAAGCCGGCGCACTGGACGCATGGCAGGAGTCCATCTGCATGAAGAAGGGACGCCTGGCATTCAAGATATGCGCGTTGTGCCTGCCCGAACATGCGGACCGGGTCAGAAACGCCTTTTTCCGGAACAGCAGTACGCCGGGCATCCGCCAGTATAACGCGTGCCGCCACATCCTGCGCCGGGAATGCTCCGCCGTACAGACCCGCCACGGCACGGTAGGCGTGAAAACCTCCTTCATGAACGGGCGCCCCCACCACCGGAAAGCAGAGTTCGAGGACTGCAAGGCCCTGGCGGAAGCGACCGGCCTGCCTCTGGAAGAATGCCAGATGATGGGACTTTTCCCCCACGACGATCGTGACGACCATGACGAGTCCCTCAAAGATTCCGTTTGAACGGCTGCGCTCTGTCCTGCTTCCCTTGGAGCGCATCGCCATCGCCCTGTCCGGAGGGCTGGACAGCAGCGTGCTGCTGGCCGCTTCAGCCGATATTCTGGGAGCGGACCGCTGCCTGGCCCTGACGGCGGAAACGCCCTATGTCATGCAGGAGGAACTCCGGGACAGCACCGCCCTGTGCCTCCGCCTGGGCGTCAGGCAGGAAAGACTGGCCTTTCCCATTCTTCCGGAGATTGCGGACAATCCCCCCCTGCGCTGCTACCTATGCAAGCGCGCCCTGTTTACCTCCCTGACCGAACGGGCCGCAGAGCTCCGTTTTCCCCGGATGGCGGACGGGTCCAACATGGACGATCTGGGCGACTACCGGCCGGGGCGCAAGGCCCTTGAGGAACTCGGCGTCGTCAGCCCCTTTCTGGAAGCGAAAATGGGAAAGGCGGACATACGCCTTCTGGCGCGCTCCCTGAATCTGCCGGAAAGCATCAGTGAAAAACCGGCCTATGCGTGCCTGCTGACGCGCCTGGAACACGGCCGTCCCGTTACGGAAAGCCTGCTGCGGCGCGTGGATGAGGCGGAAACCTTCCTGCGTTCACTGGGGCTGAAAGGCTGCCGCGTCCGGATGCATGGAGAAGATCTGGCCCGCATTGAGCTTCCCGGCCCGGAGCTCGTCCTGTTCCGCCGGGACGGCCTGTCGGAAGCCGTCGTGAGCCGTCTCCGCGAACTGGGTTTCCGACATATCACCCTGGACCTGGAAGGATATTCCCGGGGAAGCATGAACAAACCGTCATGAACAACATCACCGCCATCCTGCGCCAGCTTGAGGAAGGCCGCCTTTCCACGGAAGAGGCGGCGGAAAAAATCAGGGCCGCGGCATCCCCCGCTCTTTCCCACACGGACATCGACTACGACCGCCTGAAACGCACGGGATGTCCGGAGGTAATTTACGGGGCGGGCAAAACGCCCGTCCAGATTGAAGAAATAGCCCGAAACCTGCTGGCCGCGGGGCAGAACGTGCTGGCCACCCGCCTGAATGAAGACGCCCTGCTCCATCTTTCCGGGACCTTCCCGGAGGCGGACATGCATCCGGAGGCACACCTCATGCGCATCATCGCCTCTCCTGCGCCGCAGGCGGCTGGCTTTGTCGGCATCGTCAGCGCGGGCACGTCCGACCAGGCGGTGGCGGAAGAAGCCGCATTGACGGCGGAATTCCTGGGAAGCCGGGTATGCCGCTATCGGGACTGCGGCGTGGCGGGACTTCACCGCCTGGTGTCCCATCTGGATTCCATCCGGGAAGCCACCGTCCTAGTAGCCGTGGCGGGCATGGAGGGAGCGCTTCCCAGCGTGCTGGCTGGCCTGGTGAAGGTGCCCGTGATCGCGGTACCCACCAGCGTGGGGTACGGGGCCAACTTCCGCGGCGTGACCACGCTGCTGGCCATGATGAATTCCTGCGCCAACGGCGTTTCCGTGGTCAATATAGATAACGGCTTCGGTGCCGGATTCAATGCCCACCTTATCAACAGCCTCGCTTCCGGAATGCGGTGACCGGAAAAGCCGCCGCGTGTTCCATGACGGAACCGCCGGTATCTGTCATGGACAGGCATGCCCGATGGGCGTTAAATGAACGCACAGCATCCCCGCCACCAGATCATGACCTTATCCCCCTTTTTCCACGGCCTGGCCTGTTCCCTGCTTGCGCTGACGGTCCAGGCCCTGGCTTGGCAGCCCTCCGGAGAAACCGTGCCCGCCGCTCCACAGGAATTCCGCGCCGCATGGATTTCCACCGTCCACAACATCGACTGGCCCTCCCGTGCCGGCCTCTCCGGCGCAGCCCAGCGCTCGGAACTGCTAAATATCCTGAACACCTGCGCCCAGTTGAAACTGAATGCCGTGTTCCTCCAGGTGCGACCGAATGCGGACGCCCTGTACCGTTCCTCTCTGGAGCCCTGGAGTCAGTGGCTTTCCGGCCCCGGCGTCAACCCGGGCTACGATCCCCTGGCCTTCGCCATTCAGGAGGCCCACCGCCGCGGCATTGAACTGCACGCATGGTTCAACCCCTTCCGCGCCAAGGCGAACGTGAACCACGCCGTGGGCCGCAACCACATTTCCCTGACGCGGCCGGACCTGATGAAGCGCAACGGCTCCGTGCTGCTGATGAACCCCAGCGCCTCCGCTTCCCGCGACCACGCCATGAAAGTCATCCTGGACGTCGTGCGCCGCTACGACATCGACGGAGTCCATCTGGACGACTACTTCTACCCCTATCCCGCGCCGGGCAGAAGCTGGACCCCCGGCAGCTTCAGCGACGGCAAGTCGCCTTCCCAGCGGCGGGCCTATATTGACGACTTCGTGCATGACATGTACAAATCCGTCAAATCCTCCAAGCCGTGGGTGCGCGTGGGCATCAGCCCCTTCGGCATCTGGCGCCCGGGCGTGCCTGCCGGGATTGAAGCCGGAGTGGATGCCTACGAGCACCTGGCCTGCGACGCCCGCAAATGGCTTTCCAGGGGATGGGTGGATTATCTGGCCCCGCAGCTTTACTGGCGATGCAGTCCGGCCAAGCAGAGTTTTCCGGCCCTCATGCAGTGGTGGGCTGCCCAGAACACGCGGCGCCCGGTCTGGCCCGGCATCGCCACGGCGCGCATCATGAGCAGCGAAGATCCGGGACGCCCCGCCTCCGAAATCGCCGCTCAGGTCAACTACTCCCGCTCCCTGGCCCGCAACGCGCCGGGGCAGTGTTTCTGGAGCGTCAAGTCCATCATGAGGAACACCGGGGGCATCCAGCGCTACCTGAACAAACTGTACCCCTCCATGGCCGTTCCCCCGGCCATGCCGTGGTGCGGCACTGGAACACCCGGCCAGCCGCAGAATTTCACGGTGGCGGACAATGGCTCCACGGTAACTCTTTCCTGGCAGCCTTCTGGCAATCCCGTCCGGAAATGGGCCATTCAGGCGCGCTACGGCAACCAGTGGTCCACCCGCATCCTGCTGCCCGGCAGCCAGACCCGCGTAACGCTGCCCAAATCCTTCCTGGGGGATGCCGGTTCCGTTGCCGTGCGAGGCGTGAGCGCGTACGGGGCGCAGGGACCTGCGGCTGCGGCCAGAAGATAGCCGTCGCGGCTTTTCCGGCAGGCTTCCGCTGAAAATGGGGAAAAATAATTCCGAGCAAAGTTTTTTGAACGCTTCCAAATCCACTCATGTCCAAACTTCCATGAATTCCCATGGCGCGGACATGAAAAGAAGGCGCTTTCTCGCGCTTTCCTCACTGGCGGCATTGGGAACGATCAGCCAGGCCCGGGCAACAGGGCCATTCATACAACAACAGCACAAGATGACTAAGAAGCAAAATTCCTCCACGGTCGGTTACGCCGACGGCAAGTACGTGTTACCTCCCCTTCCGTATGCCTACGATGCCCTTGACCCCCTCATGGATGAGAAAACGGTGCGCATCCACCATGACAAGCACCATGCGGCCTATGTCGCCGGCGCGAACGCTGCCGCGGAAAAGCTCCGGGAAATTGCAGACGGCAAGCTGGACGCCTCCGCCACCACCAACTGGGTACGCTCCCTGTCCTTCAACGTTTCCGGCCATGTCCTCCATACCATTTTCTGGACCAACATGACTCCCGATCCCAAGAAGGAGCCCCAGGGTCCGCTGATGGACGCCATCAAGGAAAAATTCGGCTCCCTGGACGGCATGATGAAGGAATTCAAGGCCGCAGCGCTGGGGGTGGAAGGTTCCGGATGGGGCATTCTTGGCGTGGACCCCATGAGCAAGACACTGGTGATCTGCGGAGCGGAAAAGCACCAGAACGTGGAAATTCCCGGCCTGGTGCCCATTCTGGTCTGCGACGTGTGGGAACACGCCTATTACCTGAAGCATCAGAACGCCAGGGCCAACTATATTGAAGATTTCTGCCGCCTCATCAACTGGGATGACGTGGAAGGACGCTACAAGGACGCCATGGAGTCCTGACCTGGCCCATACATCCCGATTTTTTCAACGGTACGGACGTTTAACGGTCCGTGCCGTTTTTTTATATGCTGTTTCCCGGCTCTTGCATCTTGAAAAGGGATAAGGCATACTGCCGTCAGCTGATTATCTAATACCACCCACATTGTGCATGAAAAAAGTTTTCGTCTCAGGCTGCTATGACATCGTCCATGCTGGACACATCCAGTTTTTTGAAGAAGCCCGCGCCCTAGGGGACTACCTGATTGTTTCCTTTGCCTCGGAACCCGTGCTCTGGCACCACAAGCAGCGCAAGCCCTCCATTCCGGACGAACACAAGAAGGTTCTTCTGGAAAGCCTGCGGATGGTGGACAAGGTTATCCTGGGTACGGGCATGAGGAAGGGGCTGGACTTCGAGGAGGAATTCCTAGCGGAAAAACCGGATATCCTGGCCGTGACAGAAGACGATCTGTACGGCGCGGTCAAGAAGGAACTGTGCTCGCGCGTGGGAGCCCGGTACGTGGTTCTTCCCAAGACGCCGCCCAAATTCACCCCCGTTTCCACCACCATGCTGGTTAACCGGATCAAGGCGCCGTCCTCTGTACCGCTCCGGGTGGATTTTGCCGGAGGATGGCTGGACGTTCCCCGCTACGCCAGAAAAGACGCCTATGTGGTCAACTGCGCCATCACCCCGATGGTTTCCCTCTGCGAATGGCCCTATGAAAAGCGTTCCGGCCTGGGCGGCAGCGGCGCGTGGGCCATGCTGGAAGGGCGCGATCCCGTAGCTTCCGAACTGGCGCTGGGCGTTGGCTGGCAAGACCCCGCCGTGATTGCGGAAACGGGCCTGTGTGTGTGGCGCTCCGGGAGTTCCCCCGTGCTGGACATGAAGGGCACCGGAGACTTCCTGGAGGGAAGGATGGCCATTCTCTACACAGGTTCCGAACATGATACGCCGAAAATGGCGGACGAATGCCGGGATTACGTGCGCATCGCTCAGTCTTCTCTGATCGCCCGCACGGGAGCTCTGGAACACAACATCCACACCCTGGCCGCAGGCGTGGCCCTGTATTACAGCGTACAGCTTGACGAAGGCATGATCCCCCTTCCAGACATCCCCAATGCCCTGGCGAAGAAATACCTGGGCGGCGGCTACGGCGGCTATGCCCTGTACCTGTTCTCCTGCCGGGACGACCGGGACCAGGCCGTCAAGGGCCATCCGGACATGAAGCGCGTGGAACCGTACTGCCGCCAGCTGTTCAAGTAATCTTTTGCCATGTCCCTGATGCGGAACAGCCTGATTGCCTCCGGCGCCATCTTCGCGTGCCGCCTGACCGGCATGGCAAGGGAAATCGTGTACACTTCCCTGTTCGGCGCCACGGGCGTGCTGGACGCCTTTTACACAGCCTTCCGCATTCCCAACCTGCTCAGGGATCTGTTCGCGGAAGGGGCCCTTTCCCAATCCTACACCAGTGTGGCCTCCAAGACGCGGGAGGCAGAGGGGGACGCCGCGGCCTGGGAACTGACCAACAAGGTGGCCACCCAGCTTTCCACCCTGATGGTCGCCATCGTCACGCTGGGCATCCTGTTTGCCGGCCCTATCATGGAAGCTCTTTACAGCGGGAACCTTTCCGTGACGGATCAATTGTTCGCCACGGACCTGAGCCGCATCATGTGGCCCTTCATCGGCTTCGCCTCCCTGTCCGCCCTGGTGATGGGCGCGCTGAACATGGTGGGCGTTTTCGGACTGCCCATGCTGGCCTCCGCCGCCTTCAACGTCACATCCATCCTGCTGGGCCTGCTTATCGGCTGGTTCATTGACCCCTCCTTCGGTCCCAAGGCCCTGTACGGCTTTGCCTGCGGGGTGACGCTCGGGGGCATCGCCCAGATTGCCGTGCAGCTTCCCAAACTTCGCAGAACGGGTTTCCGCTGGAAGCCCAATTTCCAGTGGAATGACCCTAAAATCAAAAAAATCTGGGGGCTGATGCTGCCCTCCGTGCTGGCCTCCGGCGTCACGCAGTTCACCATTTTCATCAATACGGGTTTTGCACTGAACCTGCAAAAGGGGTCCGTCACTGCGCTGACCACGGCATTCCGGCTCTGGCAACTCCCCGTCGGCCTTTTCGGCGTGGCGACAGGCATGGTCGTGCTCCCGGCCGTCTCCCGCATGATGGTGGGGAACGGGAGGAAGGAAGTGGCGGCCCACATTGCCAGGGGGCTGCGGCTGGTAGCGTTCTTCGCCATTCCAGCCTTCCTGATCCTGTACATTCTGGGCACGGAATTCGTCTCCTCCGTGTATCAATGGGGGCGCTTCAGCCAGGATGCAGTTCGTTACACGGGAGAGGTTCTGGGAGCCTACTCCCTGGGCCTGCTGGGCTATGCCGGAACCAAGGTAGTGCAGCCCGTCTTCCTGGCTCTGGAAAAACGCTGGGTCCCCCTCATCGCCGCTGCCGTGGCGCTGGCCATCAGCATCGGCCTCAATTACTACTTCGTGTATGTGCTGCATAAAAACGCGGCGTGGCTGGCATTCACCACCTCCGTGGTCACTACATTCAACTTCCTTTTCTACTTTCTTTACCTGCGCCGCCAGCTCGGCGGCATGGACGGGAAGACACTGGTTTCCGGCCTCCTGAAAATCCTGGCGGCGGCGGCCTTTCTGGGAGCGGTCTGCTGGGCTGGAAAAACATGGTTCCTCCAGGGCTTCCTGGACTGGTCCTTCCCGGCAAGGGTGCTGGGCATTTCCCTGGTCTGCGGAAGCGCCGGCATCATTTACCTGATGGCCGCCTTCCTGCTGAAAACGCCGGAACTTGATGCGGTACGGGCCAAACTGATGAAACGCTGACCACGGCATTTCCCATCCGGAAAGGCCGTGCGTCCCGGCAGAGGAAAAAGAATGGCCCTTGCAAGCATTCTCCTTGCCAGAGCAGCACTCAGTGAGTAAAGTTTTCCCGCTTAAGCGGAAAATAGCCTGTTTTCCGCGCCGGCATTCAAAAATCTACGATCTCACCACAATGGACATGATTTCCCCCAGCATTGCTGCATTAACCCCTTCCCTGACTCTCAAGGTGACCAACCGTGCCAAGGCCATGAAAGCCGCCGGTGAAGAAGTTTACGGTCTGGCGGGCGGTGAACCGGAAATGGACACCCCCGACAACATCAAGCAGGCAGCCATCGCCGCCCTGAACAACGGCGCCACCAAGTACACCCCTTCCGCGGGCCTTCCTGCGCTGCGCCAGGCCATCGCCGACAAGCTCAAGAGAGAAAACAACCTGGAATACGATCCTTCCCAGATCACAGTGGGAGCGGGCGCCAAGCACGCCTGCTTCAATGCCATCATGGCCACTGTCTCCGAAGGGGATGAAGTCATCATCCCGTCTCCCTACTGGGTCAGTTATCCGGAAATGGTCCGCATGTGCGGCGGTATTCCCGTCATTGTGGAAACCACGCCGGAAAACGGCTGGAAGCTCACGGCCGAACAATTTGAAGAAGCCATGACCCCCCGCACCAAGATGGTCATCCTCACCACGCCGAACAACCCGACCGGAGCCGTTTATTCCGAAGAGGAACTGCGCGCCCTGGGCGAAGTGGCCGTGAGCGAGGACATCCTCATTCTGGCGGACGAAATCTACGAACACCTCGTGTATGGGGATGTCAAACACGTCAGCATCGCCTCCCTCAGCCCGGAACTGTACGACCTGACCATCACCATCAACGGCTTTTCCAAGGGCTACGCCATGACCGGCTGGCGCCTGGGCTACTCCGCCGCCCCGGCTCCCATCGCCAAGGCCATCCAGATGATTCAGGACCACACTACGTCCAACGTCTGCACCTTCGCCCAGTACGGCGGCATTGAGGCCCTCACCGGAGACCAGAGCTTCATCAGCGACATGCGCGACGAATACGACATGCGCCGCCAGTACGTCTATTCCCGCCTCAGCGCCATCCCGAACGTCAGCGTCGTGGAACCCCAGGGCGCCTTCTACTTCTTTGTGGACACCAGCAAGCTGGGCCTCACCTCCCTGAACCTGTGCGACAAGCTCTTGGAACGCTACAAGGTGGCCGCCGTTCCCGGCATCGCCTTCGGCAATGACAAGGGCATTCGTATCAGCTACTGCACCACGCTGGACATCCTGAAGGAAGCGCTGGACCGCTTTGAAGAATTCTGCAAGGCGCACTAAGCGCTGACCCAGCTATTTACCACTTTTCAAGGACCGCCTCCTTCATGGGGCGGTCCTTTTTGCTGCAAACGGGAAATACGATTCCGCCGCTCTGCAATTAAATACACAGTACCAACATATTTTTGGCTTCATTGACATTTGAATGCATGACAGGCTATCATAAGTACCGTTCCCGTTATTCGCCTTTCTGCCCCTGAATGTCAGCTTCAGCAATATTTCCCTCATGGGACGGGCGGAAGACCCGGAAGGATTCACCCCCATGCATATCCCCGGGTAAACTGCTGATAAGGCCCAATGCCCTGCATGCCAACTCTACCACTTTTCCCTAACCCCTTTTACAACGCCATGAACCATTCCTGCCTCTGCTTCCTGCCATACGTTCTTTTCCTGCTATCTTTTCCCTGTTCAGCCTCTCCGCCCCAGGAACGGCTCCCCCTCCCCTCCGTTATCAGGAATCCGGACAAGCAGAATCCGGAACTCCTCCCACTTCAGAAACTGCTGGACAGCGGCCAGCTTATCCTGTTTTACCAGGGGACCGACAAGATGCGGAAAGAAGCCAAACGCTACAGGAAGAAGGACGTCACGCCCTAGGAACTGACGAACGGACTCTTTCTGTGTTACATGATTGCCAAGGCACCGTTCCTTGACCTCAGCGGCTACAACAATGTCGAATGGGTTTCCGAACATACTGATCTGGATCACACCGTAAAAGAATTCATGTCCAACAGCATCCCGTTCATCGCCCTGACGGACAAAAACAGCAAACTCCCGAACAAAGAAGAAGCCCTGCGGCTTTATTTAAGTGCCGCCGCGCTGGTAATCAAATAATTCCACAGCCAGGTGGACTACACTTTTAAAGCTACGGAGATTTGCGCCGACATGCTCATTGATTACGCCTCCGACATGTCCGGCGAGCAGGAAACCAGGCTGTTCAACACCACAAGCGCTCGCGGAGCGGGAAGCAACAACGCCCAGTACATCATCAAAAGCAAGGAACGCGGATTCATTAGGAAATTGATGGCCTGCTTCCCGGCCAAGGCACAGGAAGTCAGAAAATACCCTAACCTGGCCGGATATGAAGACAAGGAAATCCCGGCCTTGCTGCACAGAACCGCTGGAAGGGTTGCGGAAGCTGACTACTTGTAGCGGAGTCTACCTAAACGAAGTGAGTAAAAACAGCATCCCACGGGTTGACATAAAAAAGCGCATGATGCCTCGCAACCGGGTTGTCCTGTCTTGAAAGTCATGGTTAAATGAATTTTATATGAATACCCCCGTTCTCAATGACAACCTGCGTTCCGCTACGGAAGCCCTTTGCAACCTTCTTGCCAAGGAAGACCAGGTTGTGTCTTCCAAGGCTAAAATCGGCCTGTTTTTCCAGAATCCGGAAGCAACCAAGCTTTTTGAAGAAGTGAACGCCTACGGCGAAGAACTGCGCAACAAGCACCTGGCCGGCATGCCGCCGACGGAAGAGGAAATCGCCAAGTTCGATACCCTGCGTGAAAACGTGGTCAAAAATGACGCTGCCCGCGGTTTCCTGGAAGCGCGCCAGACCATTGACGAAATCCTGAACACCATCAATCATTATCTGGGCATGTCCATTGACCTCGGCCGCGCCCCCACTCCTGAAGAAATCGAAGAAGCCCGCCAGCGTGCCATGAGCGCCCAGTCCTCCTGCTCCTGCGGAGGCGACTGCAACAAGGAAAGCTGCGACTGCGACGGCACTTGCGACCACGATCACGACCACAAGGACGGCGGCTGCGGCTGCGGCAATCACTGATCAATCTTTTCAGACAATCATTTTCACTAATTTTCACCATTGGGCAAGGCTTGCCCGGTGGTGATTTTTTAGGGAATTATATACTTAACTTTAGTCTAACAATCCATCACCTTTTCTCCGCGTTTACACGAGAACCGGAACACAGGCGGCAAACTTATTGCTTTCCTAGAATCTGCCAATGGAGAAGGATGGGAAGCCATGCTCGCGGAAATTGGAATTCGTTATCTAAAAATCACTCATGCGGGACGTTTAGAAGGGGCAAAAGCAAGAAGAATAAAACAGTTCCGTGAGTCTGAACTTAAGTATATAAAACCCATTTTTTATGCCCCGGCAGAAGAGGGAGGAAAAAGACGGATCAGAGGCCTTTTTCCATGTGATGAGCTTATTGGTCCGCCCCTTTCCTGTTCATGTTGCTTTTGAGATATTGGCCCAGTTCCCGGCAGCCACTGCCGAGGGCATAATCAGCGGCGGTTTCCCCCTGCTCGTTGACGGCGTCGGGATCGGCCTTCCATCCGAGCAGCAAATCAACCATGTCACGGTCATTCCGGCAGGCGGCCAGCATGAGGGGGGTGCTTCCCATCCGTCCGGCGCTGTTGACATCCGCTCCCTGTTTGAAAAGCCATTCCGCAATCGCGGCATTTTTACCGCAAACAGCTTCCCGGAACAGGGCATTCAATTTTTCCCCTTTTCCGGGAACGGCTCCCCGGCCCAGCAGGAAGTCAAAAATATCTTTCCTGCCCAGAGCCGCGGAGGCCATCAATGTCCTGCGTCCCTCCCGTCCGTGAATATCCGCCCCCTGGCTCAATGCTTTCAAAGCCTGTTGAAGGTTGGACAGTTTGTTGGAGGGCAACTCGCCTTTCCCGGCTATTTGATCAATCCATTCCTCCACTATCTGACAAGCCTTTTCATAGGTGGCGGGTTTCACGGCGTTCGGCACGGCCTGGACGGCGTTCCCGGAAGACGCCCCGGCTCCCCACGCAGCAAGAGGAAACAGGGCAACACAACAAATATTCATCAGTTTCATTCTGTTATTGTATCATTCTCTCCATGCATCCGGAAAGTTACAAACTGGTTACTTTTTTGTGTTTCCGCCGGAACAGTCAAGACGCTTGAACAGGCTGTGCAGCCATGTTAGCGTCATTCTAAGGAACCATGACTTTTCCCGAACCCACATCCTCCTTCCCCCTGCCGTTCATCAAAACGGATTTCCCGCTGTTTCTGGCTCCCATGGCCGGGGTGACAGACCCCATTTTCCGCACCATCTGCAAGGAACTGGGAGCGGACGTGATGGTGACGGAGTTCGTTTCCGCGGAAGGCATTCTCCAGGCTTGGGAAAGGAATAGAAGATATACCAAAATTGAAGAATCGCACCGCCCCATAGGCATCCAGCTTTTCGGTGCGGACGGCGCCCACATGGGGGAAGCTGCCAGAATCATTCTGGACCACGAGAAACCGGATTTCATTGACATCAACTTCGGATGCCCGGTTCCGAAGGTGGTCGGCAAGAATGGAGGGTCGTCCCTGCTGAAGGACCTGCCCCTGCTGGCTTCCGTGGCGGCCGGAGTCGTGAAGGCGGTGGGCGACCGTATCCCAGTCACGGCAAAAATACGCATCGGCTGGGATTTCCAGAATCTGTGCGCAATGGATGCGTGCCGTCTGCTGGAGGATGCGGGCATCTCCATGATCACCATTCACGGGCGCACCCGTTCCCAGCAGTATTCCGGCGCCGCCAACTGGGACATTATTGACGAATGCGCTCGTGCCATGTCCGTCCCGGTTATCGGCAACGGAGACATTGCCACGGCCCAGGCCGTAGCTTATGTGAAAGAGAACACTGCCGTCAGCGGCGTCATGATAGGCCGTGCGGCCATGGAAAATCCGTGGATCTTTGCGGATGCCAAGTATTTCCTGCTGCACGGCGTCCTGCCGCCGGCCAGGCAGCCCCGGGAGAAGACGGACCTGATCCTGCGCCATACGCGGATGGCCCTGAATTCCGGCCATTACGGCGACGAACTCCACACCATGCGCCATATGAGGTCCCGCATTCTGGCCTACACGAAGGGGTTTCCCGGAGCCAAGGAGATGCGTTCCCGGCTGGTACGCGTTTCCAGCCTGCGGGAACTGGAGGAATTGCTTTCCGGCATCCCCCGGTAAACGTTCCGGAAACGGGAAGTTGCCCTTCTTTCATGGCATTCCGCAGACAGCCGAAGCGTCCCTCCGGGGAAAAGGCTGCGCCCCGTCACCGTCATCCCTGAAAAAAAATGATCTTTTGAGGGAAGCTAAGTTGACTTTGCGCCCGGAACCTGTCAGAAATAGGGGAGTATCCTGCCGATTCGTTCCGGCAGATTTCCAACAATAGAATCCAGAGATCGACGTGTACGCCAACGAATCATATCTCATCGAACTTCTTACGCAGGCCGGGTATTTGAATGAAGAAATTCTTCAATACGCGCGCAGCCAAAAATCTCCCACCCAGGACCTGATTGATTTTCTCATCCAGTCCAATTACCTCACGGAAGACGTCATCGCGCAGGTGAGTGCCTCCAATTCCCTGCTTCCCGTAGTGGACCTGGGGTCCATGCACATTCCCCAGGAAGTCAGGGAAATCATCAGCCCGGAACTGGCCCGGCGTTTCCGGGCCATTCCGATTTCTGACGACGGCTTTTCCGTAAATGTGGCTATTGATGATCCGCTGAATCTGGAAACCATGGACAGCCTGCCCCAGCTGCTGGGCCGCGACGTAATTTTCAGCGTAGCCACGCGCAGTGCGGTGGAAAGCCGGCTGAAGGAATTCTACCGGGACATGACCCTTCCGGATGCAGGCAGCGGCGCTGACGGAGAAGACGGAGACGCCCCTATCATCCGCCTGGTGCAGCAGATGCTAGTGGATGCGTTCAAGATGCGCGCATCCGATATTCACATTGAACCCATGGAAAACCGGCTCCGCATCCGCTACCGCGTGGACGGCAAGCTGGTGGAGGTGGCCACCCATCCCAAGAAGCTTCTCAGTCCCATCATCGCCCGCCTCAAGGTGATGAGCACCACGATGAGTATTGCTGAAAAACGCATGCCGCAGGACGGCCGAATCCAGATGACCATCGGGGACCGCCAAATCGACCTTCGTGTCTCTTCCGTCCCCAGCAACCACGGGGAAAGCATTGTCATGCGTATTCTGGACAAGTCCGCCCTGGTGCTCGGCCTTCCGCAGCTGGGCTTCTTTTCCGACGACGAAGCCGTGTTCGACCGCCTGATCACCCTGCCCGACGGCATCATCCTCGTGACCGGTCCCACCGGTTCCGGTAAAACGACGACTCTGTACGCGTGCCTTAACCACATCAACCGCCCGGACAAAAAGATCATCACGGTGGAAGACCCCGTTGAATACGAACTTTCCGGCATCAACCAGGTGATGGTGAAGGCGGACATCGGCATGACCTTCGCCGCTGCTTTGCGCGCCATGCTGCGCCAGGCTCCCAACATCATCATGATCGGGGAAATCCGAGACATGGAAACGGCCAGCATCGCCATCAACGCCTCCCTGACGGGCCACCTGGTGTTCTCCACCCTGCACACCAATGACGCCCCCAGCGCCGTAGCCCGTCTGGCGGACATCGGCATCAAGCGTTTCCTGATCGCCTCCTCCGTCCGCGCCATCATGGCGCAGCGCCTTGTCCGCAAGCTGTGCGACCGCTGCAAGGTGGACGGCAACCTGACGGAAAAGCAGGCCCACACGTTGAACATCGACATGTCCCGCGTCACGCCGGGCCAGATCAAGGCGCCCCACGGCTGTGACTTCTGCCGCGGCGGAGGCTTCAAGGGACGAATGGGCCTGTTCGAAATTTTCGAGATCGACGATGAAGTTCGCCGCATGATCAACGAAAACCTCACCTCCCCCCAGTTGCGCAAGCGCGCGCGGGAGCTGGGCATGAGAACCCTGAGAGAAGACGGCGTGCGCAAGGTGCTGGCCGGCCTCACCTCTCCGGAAGAAGTGCTGAACGTCACCATGGGAGACGCCAACTGATTTTTCCCCGCAATCCACTCAGAACATTATGGACACCAATCTCACACTGGAACTTTTCATCGGCCGGGGAATGATCGACAAGTCCCTAGCCAAGGACATCAAGGAGGAAATGGCGACCTCCGGCAAGGAACTGCCGGAAGTGCTCGCGGACTTTGGCATCATCGGCAACAAGGACGACATCTGGCAGATGATCGCCAGCGACCTGGGTACGGAATTCATCACGCTGGACAATTTCCACCCGGACCCCAACGTACAAAACATGATGCCCGCCACGCTCGTTCGCCTGCATGGCGCGCTGCCCGTCCGCTATGGGCCTGAGGGCCTGTACGTCTGTCTGGTGGACCCCCTGAACCCCCAAACGGTGGAAGACCTGCGTTTCGCCCTCGGCCAGGACATCCATGTTCTTGTAGCGCCGGACTATCAGATTACCGACCGCATCAACGAATTGTACGGCGGGGAATCCGCCGCCATGAAAGACCTGATGCAGGAGCTCAACAACATGGAAGTCAGCAATGAGACGGAAGACTCCGCCGCTGCTCCCGTGATCCGCTTTGTGGACCTGGTCATCACCCAGGCCATCAAGGAAAAAGCCTCCGACATTCACTTTGAACCCTTTGAAAAGGAGTTCAAGATCCGCTACCGCGTGGACGGCGCCCTCTATGAAATGCAGCCGCCGCCCGTCCACCTGTCCGTCCCGGTCATCTCCCGTGTAAAGGTCATGTCCAACATGAACATCGCGGAACGCCGTGTGCCGCAGGACGGCCGAATCGTCAAGCAGATAGGTGACCGGTCCGTGGACATGCGTGTTTCCACCCTTCCCACCCAGTACGGGGAATCCGTGGTGCTCCGCGTTCTGGACCGTTCCTCCGTCAATCTGAACCTGGACAACCTGGGCCTTCCCCCCCACATCCACGAATACATTCTGGATACGGTTCACAAGCCTAACGGCATTTTCATCGTCACCGGCCCCACCGGCGCCGGGAAAACCACCACGCTGTATGCGGCTCTAAGGGAAATCAACACGATCGACTCCAAGGTGCTGACGGCGGAAGACCCGGTGGAATACGACATTGACGGCATCATCCAGATTCCGATCAACGAGGCCATTGGCCTGGACTTCCCGATGGTGCTCCGCGCCTTCCTGCGACAGGACCCGGACCGCATCCTGGTGGGGGAAATGCGAGACATGGCCACGGCCCAGATCGCCATCCAGGCATCCCTGACGGGCCACCTGGTGCTTTCCACCCTGCATACGAACGACTCCGCCGGAGCCATCACACGTCTGGTGGACATGGGCTGTGAGCCCTTCCTGGTGGCAGCTTCCCTGGAAGGGGTACTGGCCCAGCGCCTCGTGCGCACCATCTGCCCGGACTGCCGCACGCCATACGAACCTTCCTCCAGCATCCTCTCCCAGCTTGGCGTTTCTCCCTACGAACTGGGGGACAAGCACTTCTATACGGGCCGGGGTTGTGACAAATGCTCCAACTCGGGCTACAAGGGCCGGAAAGGCATCTACGAACTCCTGGACATCAACGACACCCTGCGGGACATGATCACGGACCGAGCCCCTTCCGTGGTGCTGAAACAGAAAGCGATTGAAATGGGCATGTCCACCCTGCGCGAAGACGGCCTGAGGAACATTTACGACGGCAATACCACCATTGAAGAAGTGCTGAAATACACTTAATGGAGCAGCGGAAAGCCACACTACCATTTCACCTATCAAGCAGCGAACACTTAAAAAACAATATATATGCCTAAATATCAATATACAGCACTTGACCATAAAGGCGACCAGAAAACGGGGACCCTGGAGGCCAATTCGGAAGCGGAGGCCATGGAGTCCATCCGGGCGCACGGCCTGTACCCTACCCAGATTGTAGAAGCCGGAAAAGGCAAGCTCCAGGAAACGGGTGCGACCAAGAAGAAGGCCAAGGGAGCCAAAGGCAAGAAAGGCAAGCTGGGCGGCAGAATCAAGGCCAAGGCCCTGATGATTTTCACCCGCCAGCTCGCCACCCTGATTGATGCGGGCCTGCCCCTGCTCCAGAGCTTAAACGTGCTGGCCAAGCAGGAAGCAAACCCCACCCTGCGCGTAACTATTGAAGCCCTGGGCGACTCCGTGCAGGGAGGCTCCACGTTCTCCGAAGCGCTGGCGCAACACCCCCGCATTTTCGACCGCCTCTTCGTCAACATGGTGAAGGCAGGGGAACTCGGTGGTGTGCTGGAAGTCGTGCTCAACCGTCTGGCGGAATATCAGGAAAAGGCCCAGAAGTTGAAAAGCAAGGTCATTTCCGCCATGGTGTATCCCTCCATCGTGCTGTTCATTGCAGTAGGCATCGTGATCTTCCTGATGCTGGTCATCGTGCCGAAGTTCAAGACCATGTTCGCGGAACAGAACCAGGAATTGCCCGCCATTTCCGAATTCGTGTTCGGTATCAGCGACTGGTTCATGGCCGCCCCCTTATTCGTGCCGAACGCCGTCATTCTGGCAGCCATTGTCGCCATCCTGTACTCCATTTTCGTGGCCATGAGCAAGACACCCAACGGCCGCCGCAAGATAGACTCCGCCCTGCTGACCATGCCGGTTATCGGCAACGTGCAGAGCAAGAGCGCCATTGCGCGGTTCGCCCGGACCTTCGGCACCCTGGTTACTTCCGGCGTGCCCATCCTCCAGGCACTGACCATCACGAAGGATACGGCGGGCAACATGATCGTCGGCGACGCCATCGGCCTCATTCACGACTCCGTGAAGGAAGGGGAATCCGTGGTCACGCCCATGTCTTCCTCCAAACTCTTCCCGCCCATGGTGATTTCCATGGTGGACGTGGGTGAAGAAACCGGCCAGCTCCCGGACATGCTCCTCAAGGTTGCCGACGTGTACGACGACGAAGTGGACAACGCCGTGGGCGCCATGACCTCCATGCTGGAACCCATCATGATCGTGTTCTTGGCCGTGGTCGTCGGCGGCATCGTGTTCGCCATGTTCCTGCCCCTTCTCCAGGTCATTGAAAAGATGGGTTAACCCCCTTACGGAAAACGCAGATGAAGATTCGCACCTCATACAGCCGCCTGCGGGCGGAAAGGCGCTTCACTCTCATGGAAATCCTGGTGGTCATGGTTATCATCGTGGTGCTTGCCACATTGACCATCTCCATCTACACATGGCTTGAAACCAGGAAGAACGAGCAGGCCGCGGAATCCATCGTCCGCAAGATTGAAATGGGGCTGTCCAGCTACCATAACGACCATGACCGCTATCCCTACGGAACGGAAGCCCCCTTCCGCAACCACGGGGCAGCCGTGGCGGACGGCGAGGAATTCAGTTCCAACGTTGTTTACATGGCCCTGTTCGGCGACTACAAGAATGAAGGCGTTCCCGCCAGGGACGCCACCATTTACAACGACGAGATGAACCCCGCCACCCAGCCCAAGAGCAACCCGCTTGTCCGGCAGATCAAGGTGACCAAGGCCGGGCAGCAGGTGACCCTGTACATCCTGACGGACCCGTGGGGTTCTCCCTACCGCTACCGCCTGGGCAGCGAGCAGGCCCTTCCCACCAAGTCCGCCAGTGCCAAAAACCTGAAGATGGGAACGGGACAAAACCCGGACTACGACTTCTGGAGCTTCGGCAAGGACGGAGACAGCGACCTGAGAGATCCGCGCGCCCCTGAAAACCAGGACGACATCGGCAATCTGCCCAAATTCTAAAATCCGGCCTTTTTCCCGGTTGACCGGTTTTCGGCAGCCTTTCCCTCCCGGCGGGGGAAAGGCTGTTGTGCGTTCAAAACACTTATTTTCTGGAATCGGTAGAGGGACAGGCATATATTGTGCTCATTGGTATGAAGCGTATTTCCCTGATTATTCCCTGTCTGAATGAAGAACAAGCCATCCCGGAATTCAAGAAAGAAGTGGACCGGGTATTCAGCGAGCACTTGAATGGTTATGAGAGGGAACTCATCTTCGTAGACGACGGGTCCACGGACCATACCCTGCAAACGATCAAGGACCTGACGGCGGAGTCTCCGGAAATAAGATTCATCTCCTTTTCCCGCAACTTCGGGAAGGAGGCGGCCATTTACGCCGGGCTGGAAGCCGCTACGGGCGATTATGCCGCCGTGATGGACGTAGACCTGCAGGATCCTCCCTCCCTGCTCCCGGACATGCTCGCAGCCATTGAAGAGGAAGGATACGACTGCGCCGGCACCCGCCGGACTACCCGGGAGGGGGAACCCGCGCTCCGCTCCTTCTTTGCCCGTGCCTTTTACAAGACCATCAACAGGATTTCGGACACGCACATCGTGGACGGAGCCCGGGACTACAAGCTGATGACGCGCCCCGTTCTGGAAGCCCTGCTCTCACTCAAGGAATACAACCGTTTTTCCAAAGGGCTGTACGAATGGGTGGGCTTCCGTACCAAATGGTTTGAATATGAAAATGTGGAGCGTGTAGCGGGAAAAACCAAATGGTCCTTCTTCAAGCTCTTCCTGTATTCCATTGAAGGCATTGTCGCGTTTTCCACGGTTCCTTTGGCGCTGGCGTCCATCATCGGGGTGATGCTCTCCCTCATCTCTTTCCTTTCCATCATTGTCCTGATGGTCCGGGAACTTATCTGGCACCATTCCGCCTACGGCTGGACCTCCATGGTCTGCATCTTCTGCCTGATGGGCGGCATCATCCTGCTGTGCCTGGGCATTTTGGGCCAATACCTGGCCAAGACCTATACGGAAGTGAAAAGGCGCCCTATTTACATAGCCAGAGAGCGTTCCTGAACATCCGAATCCCCATTTTCCACTATGGACACGGAACCGGATTTCTCCATTGTCACCCCCAGTTTCAACTACGCTACCTATGTCCGGGAATGCATTGAAAGCGTCCTGGGCCAGGAAGGGGCCACGTTTGAACACATCATCCAGGACGCGGGCTCCACGGACGGCACGCTGGATATTCTGCGGGAATATCCCCACCTGAAACTGCATGTGGAAAAGGACTCCGGCATGTCGGAAGGCATCAACCGCGGTTTCCTCAAGGCCACGGGCAAATGGGTCATGTGGCTGAACACGGACGACAGGCTTCTTCCGGGAGCCCTGGCCGCCATCAAGGCTTTTGCCGATTCCCGCCCGGATGCGGACGTCGTGTACGGCGCCTGGAACTTCATCGGCCCGGACGGCGGCGTCCAGCGTTCCATGAAAGCTCTGCCGTACAGCCTGAGCATGCATATCTGGTACGGCACCTATCTGGCGTCCACCGCCCTGTTCCTGCGCCGTTCCACGACCATTGACGAAGGTATCCTGCTGGATGAACGCTTCCATTACGATATGGACGGGGAATATTACGCGCGGCTGGGACGCGCCGGCAAAAAATTCGCCCATTACAATAAATTGCTGGCGGACTTCCGCTGGCACGGAGACAACCTGAGCGCTCCGAACATCGAGTGCCTGGACATGGAGTCCGAACTGAAACGCCAAAAGCAGCACGGAGAAGACGCCGCTATCAAGCGCGTTTACGGCTATTCCTTTTCCAGACAAAGTTATAACAACATCATGGACGGCTTTCTCCGCGAAGCCTACCGCCTGAAAAAGGCGTTCCTGTACCTGACCACCCCCTGGGAAAAATAGCCGTTCTGTTCCCGGCGGCGGCACGCATGATGCCGTAAAAACGGCCGGCATCTCTTCTAATGCCTTCCGTTTTCATGAAACAGGGCCGCACCAGCAAAAGCAGATGCGGCCCCGAATAACCGGATGATGAAATTTTAGTTGAGGCTGTCGAACAGTTCCTCTTCCCGGAAAAACCTCTTCAATTCTATTTCCGCTGATTCGCTGCTGTCGGAAGCATGGCACACGTTCATCATGCTGTCCGTTCCATAATCGCCGCGAATAGTACCCTTGTCGGCTTTCTGGGAATTGGTGGGCCCCAGCAGTTCCCGCACGCGGACGATGACGCCCGGCCCTTTCAGCGCAATGGCAATGACGGGGGAACTGGTCATGAAATCAAGAAGTTTGGGGAACAGGAGCTCTCCATTGACGACGAGATCCAGGATATGGGCGTAATGCTCCCGGAGAATGGGTTCATCAAGCTGAATCATCTTTATGCCACGCAAGCGAAACCCTTCAGACAACAAGCGTTTCAGGATGGTGCCGGAAAGATTTTTCCGAACGCAGTCGGGTTTCAATAAAATCAGCGTAGTTTCTTCTTTGGTGTTTGGCATAAATTCAGCGAAGTCTTAGAATGAGTGAGGGAATTACACCCTAAACCGCGACAGGTCAAGGATAATTACACGCCCGGAACGTTATCGGAACGGGGATATTCCGTCACAGACCCTTCTTGTAGGTGTCGCAGCGGTTCTTCCATCCGGCCAGCCAGCGACCCTCGCCCCGCCCGGGAGGACTGTTGTCCACCCGCCGTTGAAGCACCCTCTTGGCCGCTTCCGCAAATTCAACCGCGGCCGGCTGGCCGGGAGAAGCCGGGCGCATTTCCTCCAGAACCTGCCTGAGCCCCCAGCCCTGCCCGCGATACTGTTCCGAGGGATTCGTGCCCTCCCCCTTGAAATTGACGTAGTCGATCAAGGCATACATGCCATTGGGCGCCGCCGCCACGGCATTGTACCTGGCCGCCATTTCACCGGGGCGGCGGGACTGTTTCCTGATGCGGTCCAGGGCCGCCAGAGAACGGTTGATGATAAAATCCGTCTGCATTTGGAGGGCCGCCGGACTGGACAGCCACTGGCGCATGCGGTCCGGAAGGCCTCCCCGGACATCCGCCCTGATAAATTCCTCACGGGTCTTCCACGGCGCGGGGCCGTAACACCATTCAGGCAGGCGGGCGCCCCTTCTCCTGCAAAACTCGACAAATGGAGGGAAACTCTCTTCAAACTTCTCCCGGACTCCGGTCGGGAACCAGATAAAATGCCCTATGCCCAGGGATGGAAAAGCCTCTCCGCGGTTCCAGGACACCAGCCCCCTGACGGTTCCGGAACACTCGTTCTGCCAAATTTTCCGCGCTATCTTCCCTTTCACTTCCGCCGCATCGGGAGCGGCCTGCACCCATCCGACGAGGCAGCAGGCCAATATGCAGCCCAGGATTCTTGCTTGCATGGGCACACTTTCAGGCCGGAGGGGAGGCAAGTCAAGCCGCTTCCATTTCTCGTGCCAAAGCTTCCGGAGCATGATAAACTGCGCCCGCACCGCATGATTCTGGCTTTCAACAAACCCTACGGAGTGCTTTCCCAATTCACACGGGAGGCGCCCCACCACAGGACTCTGGCTGAATTCGGATTTCCGTCCGGCGTCTATCCCGTAGGCCGCCTGGACTCGGATTCGGAAGGGCTCCTGCTGCTCTCCGATGAAAAAAAGCTGGTGGACCGCCTGTTGAATCCGCGGAACAGGCATCCCAGAACGTACTGGAGCCAGGTGGAGGGGAGACCTTCCCCGCGGGACTTACTCCCGCTGGAACGCGGCGGCATCCTCATCCGGGACTACCGCACCCTGCCGTGCCGCGCGCGCCTCATTCCCGGAGAACCGGACGTCCCGCCGCGGGAACCGCCCGTCCGCTTCCGGGCCAATATTCCGACCGCATGGCTGGAGCTCACGCTGGTGGAGGGCAAAAACCGCCAGGTGCGGCGCATGACCGCGGCCACGGGTTTTCCTACGCTCAGGCTCCTGCGTGTCAGGATAGGGAATTTGCCGCTGGACGGCCTGGAGCCGGGCACATGGAAGGAGCTGTCGCCGAGTGAACGGCAGGCCGTCATGCCGTAATATGGGGTTGATTTTTCCCGAAAAAAACATTTATATGTTTTCCCGCATCAGGAGATCCTACATCTATTTTACATGAAAGCCGAACTTGTCGAACAAGCCTCCAAAATCATTCCCGAGCCCCAGCTGCTGATTAACGTGGTTTCCCGCCGCGTCGCCCAGCTCAACAGCGGCCGTGCTCCGCTGATTCCCACCACGCCCCATATGGGAAACGCGAACATCGCCCTGACGGAGATTATTGAAGGCAAGCTTGTCTATCACGTCCCCTCCGACACCCTGCAGGAGGCCGCCCAGTAACTCCCCTGCCCCCTCCCGTTCCCATCCGGAACCCATCCCCTTCATCAAGCCCCCGGTTCTTCTGGCCCGGGGCTTTTTCATCCCCGCCGAACATGAGCGCAGACATCTCCTCCAATAAAAAAGCCCGCCGGGACTACGAAATCCTGGATACCTGCGAATGCGGGCTGGAACTCAAAGGCACGGAAGTCAAATCCATCCGTGCCGGAAAGGTGAACATTGCCGATGCATTCGCCAGAGTGGAAAACGGCCAGATGCTCCTGTACGGTTGTGACATCCAGCCGTGGGAGACGGCCGGGGAATTTTTCCAGCACAAGGCGCGCCGCCCCCGCCGCCTGCTGCTCCACAAGCGGGAAATCTTTAAGCTGGAACAACAGGTCTCCCAGAAGGGCTGTTCCCTCGTAGCCCTCAAGCTGTACTGGAAAAACGGCAAGGTCAAGCTGGCCCTGGGGCTGGGCAAAGGCAAGACCCACCGCGACCAGCGCTACGACCTCAAGGCCCGCGTGGAAATGCGGGAAGCCCAGCGGGAAGTGGCCCGCATCAACAGGCGGTAAGGATTGGGGGCGCCTTTTTTCTTCAGCCTGTTTTTCAGGCGGGATGCATCACCGTTCTCAGCATTATTGCAGCACAACGTTCAGCGGTCCCCACAGCACGGAAAAATAAATAAGGGAAGTCATTCCATACACCAGAAGGCATACCGGAACCATTAGCCACAAACCTTTCCGGAACAGAAGGATGCACGCCAGCAGCCCAAAAAGGCAGTGGAAAAGCAGCAGCACGGAGAAGAGAACAATCACCATGCCATTGAACGCAGCCGGTTCAAAGATATGGAAACCTACCCCCTCAAGAATACCCACGCCGGGAAGCCCCAGAGGGATCAGCCACATATAGCGGTCCAGCCATTTCCACATCCTGTTCATGCCACGCAGACGGGACGGGTTACAGCTTCCAGTCTACGGGCAATTCCACGGTGCCCCCTTTCTTGTCGTCATAGCGGATGAAACCGTGTTCCGCTCCATACCAGTGAACATCGCGGGTAACCTTCACGTCAAAACAGCAGTAGCGCGCTATGTCCATCAGCAGTTCCACATTCCCGGTCTTCACGTAATCCGCCCACCACTTGAGGGCCTGGGTGCCCACCGCCGTCTTGGAGGAGCCTATGGAAGCCGCGGCCACGGAATCCAGCTTGACGCGGACTCCGCCGCGCTGCTCGATATCCCGGCACAGGTCCAGATTGTTCGTGATGTCCGCCATGTTCCACATCGTATAACGCTGGAGCACGCCGTAGTCGAAGTGTTCGTGGTTGTAGCCCACCACCAGGTCCGCCTGGCGGAGCTGCGTGATGAGGTCGTCCACCATTTCCTCGGAATAAATCGTGTATTTGCCGGAAGCGGTGGAATAAGTCACGCCCACGGACATGCGCATCTCGGCCGTGTTGTGCCAGCCTCCCACCTCTGCAGCGGAGTGGCGGGTTTCCAAGTCAAAATACACGATGTCTCTCATCGGAGGGAAAGGTACATTATTTGTTTCTCTGGAACAAGTCTCTCTTGAAAGGAAAGGCCGTTTGTGATGAGATCAGCCGCATGCCGCCGCGCTTCAACATCGTCATGTTTCATCCGGAAATCCCCCACAATACCGGGGCCGCCGGACGTCTGGCGCTGGCTACGGGTTCCAGACTGCACCTGGTCAAGCCGCTGGGATTCAGCCTGGATGAAAAACATGTGAGGCGTACCGGTCTGGACTACTGGGCAAAAGTGGACCTGCACGTCTGGGAAAACCTGGAGGAACTTCAGCGGAACGCCGGTCCGGAAGCGCGCTTCTGGTACCTGAGCACCAAGGCGAAGCGGACGCACTGGGAGACGGAATTCCGCCGGGGGGACTATCTGGTCTTCGGTCCGGAGTCCAGGGGATTGCCGGAAAGCATGCTGAAAGAGCATACGGACGCCGCCCTGACCATACCCATGCCGGGGGAAGGCTCCCGGAGCCTGAATCTCTCTACCGCCGTAGCCGTCGTCCTGTATGAAGGGCTACGGCAAACGGGCGGACAAAACGGCCTTTGACATCCTCCGGTCCTGCCGCTCAGGCCTTCCTGCCGCCGCACATGTCCATCAGGCTGGGCGCGCCGCCGTCTTCCTCCTTCCCCTGCCCCTTCCAGGGACGCACCAGATAAAAAAGCGCAAGGGACGCAATGGCGCCGCAGGTATCGCAGAACATGTCTTTCTGGGCGTCCCATACATCGCCTTGGGAACCGAGGAAATCGTTGGCGTCATTCCCTCCGATGATGACTGCATACTGCCATTCGATAATTTCATAGGCCGCCGCCACGGCCATCACGAAGAAAAGGCCGAAAATCCCCGCCAGAATCTTGCCCGCGTACTGCTTGCGCACCAGGTATTCTGCCACGGGGAAAGCATAAAAGCCCACCGTGAAGTGAGCTATGCGGTCAAAAGGGTTCCTGTGCGCGCCCACCAGTTCCCGGAACCATTCGAAAGGAACTTCTGCAAACGTGTAATGGGCGCCTACCGTGTGGCACGCCAGCCAGAAAAACATCAGCGTGTAGGACCAGTTGCTGAAACGGAAGGTCCGGGACCACACCGTCAGAACCGCTGCCACGAGAACCACGGGAATCACCTCCGCCACCCAGACGGACCGGGAGGCCGGAGATATGCCCATCACAAGGAACAGCAGGAGGAAAACGGCTAGCAGAAAACAGGGATACTTCTTCATGAGAGAGTGGCAGTCATCATACGAAAAAGACGCCGGAATTCAATCTCCGGCGTCCTCTCCATGGAAAAATGCCCTACCGCATGTCGATCGTGGGAACGGGAATGCGGTCCTTCGGCCCCGTGTACAGGGTCAGGGGCCTGTAAAGCGTGTTGTCTTCCATCTGTTCCAGCACCTGGGCCACCCACCCGGAACAACGGGCAATGGAGAAAATAGCCGTAAACAGCCTGGTGGGAATGCCGATGCTGTAATAAACCGTAGCGGAATAAAAATCCACATTCGCATTGAGCCCCTTGCGTTCACGGACAAGTTTGGCGATGCGTTCCGACATGCGGATCCATTTGGGTTCTCCTATCTTGGAGGAAAGGCGGATGGCCATGCGGCGCAGATGCGGCGCACGCGGATCCAGAACGCGGTACACGCGGTGGCCCATGCCCATGATCTTCTCCTTGCGGGAAAGCTTGTCCTCAATATAGGAATCCACCCCGTCTTCCGTGCCTATCTCCTTGAGCATCTCAATCACCCCCTCATTGGCACCGCCGTGCAGCGGCCCTTTCAGGGTGCCGATGGCCGCAGTAATCGCGGAATACATGTCGGAAAGGGTGGCGATGCACACACGGGCGGCAAAGGTGGAGGCGTTCATGCCGTGGTCCGCATGCAGGATATAGGCCACGTCCAGAATATGGGCTTCATCCGGATTGGGCTCCTCACCTTTCAGCAGCCACAAAAAATGTTCGGATTCGCTCAGGTCTTCCCGCACGGGCGGCAGGTCCAGCCCCTGGCACAGGCGGTAATAATACGCCACCATCACGGGCACCTTGGCAATCAGGCTGAGGCCTATCTCCTTCAGCTGGCCGGGGTCCTTGGTGCGGTCGTCATACATGCCCAGCATGGAAACCGCCGTCCGGAGGGCGGACATGGGACGGGCGGACTTGGTGGCGGTCTTGAAAAAATCCAGAACGGGCTGGGGGAGATCACGGTCCGAACGGAGGCGGTTCCTGATGCCTTCCAATTCATCCCGGTTCGGAAGGCGCTTGTTGAGAAGCAGATAAACGACTTCCTCAAAACAGCACATTTCCACAAGATCATCAATATCGTACCCCAGATACAAAAGGCGCCCTTCCTCACCGCGCACATCACTCAAAGCGGATTCGTTGGCGATGATGCCTTTTAATCCTTTGGGGTATGTGCGTCGTTCAGAAAAAGTGTCATTGCTCATGGTCTAAAAATACTACTAGTGATGAAGATTACCGATTAAAAGTCTAACAATCTTCCAGAAAGTCAAACCCTAATTACGCCTTCACGGCCCAGGCGGGGCGTTTGGAGGAAGTGATATGGGGAGCCCGGACATACAGCGGTTCCGCCGGCGCCGCCAGAAGCTCCTCCCGTCGCGCAACATCCAGGGCCATCCATGCGGAACCCAGTGCTTCCGCATGCGGAAGAACGGGCAGGACGCCCTCCATGCTCCTGGCGGCCAGGACCCCGGCGGCCTCCGTGGAATACACGGGGATTCCGGTCTTCAGGCATTCCCGCACCCGGGCTGCGGTCTGCTCCCCGGGCAGCACTTCCGGGGAACCCTCCAGAACTCCGGCAGTCACGCGAGCCCATGCCCAGCCTCCACGCCGGGCGTCTGACATCACGCAGGCCAGCGGAGCATGAATGCCGAGTCCGTTCCATGAACTAAACGCCGCGACGCGCGAGCCATGCACCAGGGACAAGCCGTCCGCCACAGCCAGCGCCACGCGGATTCCTCCGTAGGAACCGGGACCGGAACCCACCACGATTTCCGCCAGACGGCGGCCTTCCAGGGAATCCAGGACCTTGCGTACGGCTTGAAAAATGGCTGAGGTATGGTTGCGCTCCGCTTCCCATTCCACACGGCACAACAGGACGCCTCCGGCCCATGCCGCGGCGGAAAGCCGTGCACAGGAAGTTTCCAGAACCAGAAGCGCCTCTTGCATGTGGCGGATCATACAGCAGGGAGGGACGTTCATAAAACATTTTTTGCCCCTCTTTTGCGAAGAACCAAATTTGGTTCGCCTTCTGCCGGAAATCCGGCTATCCTGATTTTGCACCTCTCCACCGCATGCCCAAGGCACCAAAATACACACCGAGACGCCGCGACTGGCGCCGGTATGCAGAAACAGCCGGCCGGCCGCGCTCCGCGGCAAGCCTTCGCAATATGATGAGGCAATGCAACCGGGAAGCCTGGGACAAAACACACCGTGCCCAAGTCACGTCCGACTGCTGGGAGGATGAATACGAAGACTTCTCGTTCATGGACCTGCCCCGGAAAACCCGGTTCATCAGGCACGCGGTGGCCACCTTCCTGCTCCTGCCGCTGGCCCTTATCACGGCCATGTCCCTGTGCGACCAGCTCGCCCACGCGTCGGGCAGTCTCAACATTCTTTTCTCCATTCCGGTCTGGTATGCCCTGATGGGGGCGGCTGTCTGGATCGTGCTGGGATGCAGCAGGCTGTTCACCACTTCCCTGCTCTACCTGTACGTGCTGGGCCATGAACTGACGCACGTGCTGGCGGTCTATTGCAGCCGGGGCTCCGTCAGCAAATTCAACGCCTCCCTGGATGGCGGCTACATTCAAACGAATAAAAACAACCTGTTCATCTCCCTTTCCCCCTATTTCCTGCCCCTCTGGGGCATGCTGTGGGGGCTAGTCTGGGGAATCGTCCATATCTTCTGGCCCACCATTACCTGCGAGGCGCTGCTCTACTCCGGCCTGGGATTCTGGTGGTGCTTCCATCTGTTCTGGACGGCATGGATCATTCCCAAGGACCAGCCGGACCTGGCAGGCAACGGAACCTTCTTCTCCCTGATCCTCGTTTACTTTGCCAACCTGCTTCTGTTCCTGGGCCTCTTGCGCCTGTTCAATGCAGTAAGCATCAACAAATTCCTGGCAGACTGCCTTCACAATGCGGAACGGCTGTGGGACACAGCCAGGGATCTGGCCCTGTTTACGGTAGGACTGTTCCTATAAAAAACATCTTTTCCCGTGCAGGGAATCATGAACGGCGCAAGCCGGAAAGGAATCCAATAATTCAGAACAAAGGAGTTCCCATGCATACCACACACTTGATTGCCCTGTCCCTGGCCGCCGCCGCCCTAGTGGCCTGCAACCCCAAGGAAACCGTGAAGGCCCTGACCTCCGACCAGAACGTCACCCAGGAAATGGCCGTAAGATTTGCGGAAAACATGGTCGGCCTTCCGCGGGCGCTCGTTGTCTCGGACGCCAGAAAAGCCGCCCCCGGTGAAAAAGTCACCGTGAAAGGGGCTGTTCTGGGTGAAGAACCCGTCTTTGCGGAAAACATTGCCTCATTCACCATTGGAGATCCTGCACAACTGCTGGCCAACATGCAGGAACACGGAACATGGACTACCGACAGCGTCCCCGTGGAAATCAGGAAAGACAACACCATGACCGTCCAGTTCGTGGACGAGCAAGGCAACCCGATCAAACAATCCGCCAAGGGCGTCAACGGACTGAAGGAACGTGACGCGGTCATCATCACCGGAACCATCGACCCCCATTCCACACCGGAACGCCCCGTGCTTAACATTGAAAGCATTGTAATTGAAAAATAAATTTCCCGTGCCAGCCCCGGATTCATGTCAACGGTTCAGGCGTGTTGCTCCTAGACCGTTTTCCGCATCAGCATTCGGGCATGGGATTTGATCCGGTATCTTTAGGAATGATAGCCATGGCAGCCACCTCCGTAGCGGCGGGGACCGCTTCCGCCGCGGCACAGAAAAAAAGCGCAGACGCCACCAAAAAAGCGGCGGACGCGAACGCCGCCACGCTGAGGAACGAAGCGCAGCTTCAGAAACAAACCGGTCTGGAAAACTCCAGGCGCATGCAAAAGGACGCCACACGGCAAATGGGAGAAGCCCGGCTGGATGCCGCACAATCCTCCCTGCTCAGGGAAGGGTCTGTGCCGGTACGGGAACAGGCCCTTGCCACACGGCTCCAAACCCAAATTCAGGATGAGGCGGCGCAAGCCATGAGAAACGCCCAATCCCTGTACAACAGGGCGGACATGGAACAATACATGGGCCGCTCCAATGCCAGGGCCCAGAAAACGGCGGCAGCGGGTACCCTGCTCTCCAGCTTCGCGCAAGGGGGCAACTCCCTGCTCAAATGGTGAGCCGACTCCTTCTGGGCATAAAACCTCAGCGGGCACTCCTGCCCGCTTCCGCAACGTCCGCTGGAGCGGGAGGTAAATCCGGCATGACCCCTCCTATTCCCACCCTGAAGTCTGCCGGAATCGTCACCCAGCGCGCCGTTCCCTGGTACAGGACTTCCACATTCACAAACTTGACGGAAGAATCAAACAGGTAGGACCTGCCTATACCTCCATAGTCCATGTGCTGGAATGTCAGCCTGGGCGTTATCCTGTTTCCGTCCAAATCGTGAAATAAAAAACCCTTCGGGTGGAAAATGCTGTTCGAATACACCATGAACCTCCAATTCTCGCCCGGAACCTTATCCAAGTGCGGAACTTTGTCCTCCCTATTCCTGGTCACCTTCATGAGTACCTTGTCCAGTTTGGAAATATCAACGACATCCAGAACGCCCGTACCCTCCCTTATGGAAACGGGATCAGTCATGGAAACAGTACTCCCGGACTCTTTCAATTCAACTGTCCCGAAATCCAGAATCTCCAACTTCTCACTGACGGGAAAAAGGAAATTCCCCTTCAGTTCAAACCAGCGCGGCATGCCGGAGGCAGGCAGGACAACCTCCAGCATCACCTCCACGCCAACCAGCGGCTTGCCTTTGACAGAAAACCCGGAAAGCTCCGTTCTCGTGATCTCCAGCTCCATTCCGTCGGAACCGGTCACCGTCAAATCCTGATCCGCCCGCTCCAGCCCAAGCATTCCGGAACCAGGAAACACGCAGTACAACAGTATCTGACACACCCGGTAAGCATGGCCGTGTTCGTTGTTCCGTTTCTGAAATCTCAGGGAAGCCAGCTCCACGCAAATCTTATCGCCCTCATCTTCGTTGGCAGGGGCCATCTGCGGCACGGCATCGGAAGCTGCCAGGAGTGCAGAACTCCAGCAGGCGGCCAATAATATCCCTGGTAATTTCATTTCAGCACCAACATGGGTTACGGAGCTATCATGCCTCCCGCTCCGATTCTTAAATCCAGGGGAACCTGCCGCAAAGTCACCTTGTTCCAATAGGACACTGTCACCTTCAAGGAACGGATCTTCTCCGGCACGAGGTACCCTGTCTCCCAAAATCTGCTCTTGCTGCTTTCCCGTCCAGAGCTAGGAAAAAAGCTGTTTCCCTGTCTCCATGCATATTCCGGCAGCGCCATCCCCTTATCGTCCTTGACAAGGAACGCCCTGAAGTGGAAGTCCATATCCCCCTCCACCTTCAGTCCCCAGGCCTCCGGGTATTTTTTCAAGGAAAGCGTCACCTCTTTTCCGGAAGAATCCGGCAGCGGGACCCGAATTTTCGCTTCTTCTTTGTCCAGAAAAAACGTCACCGGCCCCAATTCCGCGGTTTCTTCTCCAAAGGCGCAGAGCAGGTTTCCCCGCAGGCGCACCCACTCGGCAGAGGAATCCGGAGCCGGAGAACGCATGAAAATCCTGACGGGATCTCCATGAAAAGGCCGCTGGCTCTTTTCCGACTCCGAACAAATATGGGAAATCTTCAGCACGTTTCCGTTGGAATCCGTACAGGTGACATCTTCCGGATTCTGTTCGTAATAAACGGGCGCTCCAAGCTGATCTTCATAACGGCACAGCAGTTTTAGCATCATCACGGGCGGCCGCAGGGAAAAACGCAAGGCGGGACGCACATCCATGCCGCGCAACTCCAGGCGCGGATGGCTCAGCAGCGCTGCCGCTGGAGCAGGACAGCCGGCTTCCACCGCCATGCAGGAAAAAACACATGCACACAGCGCCTTCATGGGAGAGAACGAGGCGCAATCTAACAAACAGCTAAAAACAGGCAAGAAAAAAGATCAATCCTTTCCGGAAGACAAATGGCCTCCGGCAGCCATTGCATCCTGTAAAACTTCCGGAACCTTTTCCAATTAGCCCTATAGATGGCATGCCTCATGATGAGTTTAATTTTCTCTGTATCGTATGAGATGGTTATTCCTTCTCATTTTTCATTCCGTTCAAAACACCTCCATATCCTGCAAGATGAACAATGCGGGGCCACTGTTCACACTGTTTCCGACTGGATGTCATCGCGGCGACCGATCCCAGTCAAGTCAATTGTCCGCATTTAAAAGTTGATTGCCGGAACAAAATTAAAGCATGTAATTCCGTTCAATAATAATCAATTTTTCTTAGATTCCGAAGACGGACCCCTGACTCAAATTTTTGAGGCAACAAAAAAGTCGGCTCACACCGGTGAGTTGGAATGGGATATTTGCAATAGGCCAGCATGAGTAATGCATCCATGTAAGGAACAGTAAATGAAATGCTTTCTGTACACTTAAAGTAATAGGTATATTTATGTTGATAACCGCTCGATAAAATTGCCACTATGTAATTTATGAATTGTTCCTTGTAATTATCATTTAGTTCATTCATCTTGCGCTTCCCTGATTAAGAGAAGGTAATATTCAAATTGACTTGCCCAGGTTTATTTTTAATAGTTTGATAACCTATTTTTTTAATATCATTCTCTAAAATAAGAATAGGTTTCTGATTAATGAAAGACAACTCCGGAATTTCATTTGTTGCAAAAAATGGAAATAGCATGGAACACGATGTTTTTTCATTTTCTAAAACGATAGAAATACTCGCATTGTGTATCATGGATTCTCCGGGCAATAAAGTTTTCAACTTTATGTTTTTCCCGGTCCATTGCAAAATGCTTTTTTGTTCGGATTGTTCGGCTGACACATGACTCTGCAACTCAATATAGCTCAGAAAGGTCAGTCTGTTCGTAATAATGTTCTGGATAACATCAACCATGCAATTCGGAACTCGAATTTCACAGATAATATCAGAAGAATTTTTTTTAACTTCTTCCTGAGCGAATACAAATGGGGAAGAAACTAGAAAAAAATGGATAACAATATGAAAAATTTCATGATTTTTTTCAGGACTGAAGGAATATAAATTGTTTCTCGTATAAAAGGTGGAAAAAATAAATGCCGGATTCCCTTTTATTCATCATAACCTTCTATATTTCACCACAGAAATCAAAAAAACTGGATATCAATATTTTATATTCTTGAGAGGAAATATATTTTTTAGACATTTCTCTTTGATCGTTAGATTTATTCCCGTTTTCTTTACCATAAGACTCAGGAAATGCAAATGAATCATAATCATAATATTTTTCGAAAGATTTTCTCCACTGGCCTTTATTTTCTTTGACATAACGAAAATATTCATTCTCCCACCCATCAAAGCCTTGATGTGATAAATGCTGTTTTTCCAGCCATATGGTAAAACATATTGCTAACAGTAACGCATGATGGGAATCAGCAACTTTAGAATTTTCAATATATGATAAGAGACTGTGTATTTTATAAAATTCTGACAAGGAATTTTTCTTAAAAAACATGTATTTATCTTGATTATCGGCGTTAATATTAAAAGATGGCTTACTTTTAATATCAAATTTTGGAAACCTCAGTCCTTTAAATATTTTAGACATATATACTTGCAAAACATTATTCCATCCCTCATTTATTAAAAAGTAAGCATATATATCTGAGTTATTTTTAAGAACTGACTGAAACAATCCTTTCTGTTCAGATTTTTTAAGAATATTATCATATTCGATAAATATTTTCATTAAATCGTTATAGCATTGTTCTCTTATGGATGAATTTTTTATTAAATTCATGTTAAGAAAATCAACTTTGGTAAATAGAAAAAGAAGGCAGTTCTTTTTCCAAAAGCTCCTCATCCAAAGATCATATTTATTATCTTTTTCGCACTTGCCACAGGTTTCTTCTAATTGACTTATTTCTGCATTCGCTTTAACAGCAAGCATAGTGGATATCATTAATATAATTACAAGGGCTTTCATTTTTTCAAGATGTTTTATTCAAATAAATATTATTTATAATACCAAATAATGGGAAGACAGGAGTGCATTTTTCAATACTTCAGTGTTGTATACTAAAGCATTTACGGACTTCTTCATGATATATTTAAGAACTTCTGGAAATTATATTGATATTTCTAGACAGAATGCGTAACTCTATGAGAAAAAGAAAAATCTTTATATTTTTCAAATTTTGTTTTGAGCATTCAATCTCTAATCCTGATCCATCAAATCAGGAAATAATGTTATTACCTAAAAAATTTTTAATGTCAATGGGGAAACCAACCAATGTATAAATACTTTTCTTCCGGATTATAGCAAAGCCAGACAATAGCATTATTTTCTCCTCGTTCAAACGATGTAATAAGATCACCATCTTTTTGTATTTCCATTCCGGGGAAAAATATCTCTCCGGGACTGTTTCCCCAGACACATCTGTAGCGGCTTTCTATATCCTTTTTTAATACGAAAAAATCGGTTTTTTTTAAATTAAATTTAAATCTAGAATAGAAATGAGGAACGGAAAATTCCGGAACAAAAGTTCCTTGATAATGATCCATGTAAATACCAGTCAAACGGTAACATTCTTTGCTTCCTCCATGATCAGGTTGGCCTGTATACATGAATAATGACAAAATGAGTATAAAAAATAAAAGTATATAAAGGAATATCTTTCTAATATGTTTCTTCTTCATGATCACAGTCACGATAATAAAAGAATCAGAAACTAGTTTATACCCCCAAATGGAGTCGGTTCAAATGAGAGAATTCTGAGGATTGGTAATAGTTTATGGTGTATTTGTCTAGCGTATAATGCCGGAGGAAGTCCGGCGCATGCACTATGCGGTCTTTCTTCCTTATATTCTTCTTTCCATTCCTCATGTGACTTTTTCCTGACTGACTTTGACCATCAGTTGGCTTTCCTCACTTTTTTCTCATTCCTTGCCTGCTTGTTGCGATAGGCGATTGAACGGCTTACTTTCGGGTAACGGCAGGCTTGCCGTTCTGCGCAAAATTGCTTCTTTACCGCGTGCCCTACTCTGGTCAACCTCTTTCTTGGTGATAATTCCCGGCAGTAGATCCCCTTCTCATCGTGTTTCCAGCCACTGTAACAAAAATAGTAGCGCTAAAGTGGTGCCGTTTTCTTACGTTCTGGCGACCTTTCCCATGCTTTAAGCGATTTTCAAGCAAGGTTCCAGAACAAAAGAAAAGCCCTATAATCTTTCAACTTATAGAGCTTTACAAGTGGCGTCCCCGGCAGGAATCGAACCTGCATCTAGTCTTTAGGAGAGACCCGTTCTATCCATTGAACTACGGGGACCGGACATTGTCCGTGCAGGACAATAAACGGGAAAATTCCGGGGCTCAAGCAAAAAGCGGCACGATTGCGCCATGAACCTTGATTTTGAACGGTTATTTTTCTAGTTTGGTTTTCATGAGGTTTCTCTCCGCTGCCTGTTTTCTGTCTCTTCTGTACTCTTTCACGGGATGCTGTGCCTGTGGCTATGCCACTTTCCCCGATGCGCGCGCCGCCATACGCGCCACCTACCATCCTCCCTTCACTCCCGACCAGACGGGAGCAAAACTGGAAAATTTAAAATACTATCCCTACCACCTCTATTGGGAAAGCAAACGCATCCCCCTTCCCTTTTTGCACACGCTTCTGCCGGAAGCCGCTTCAGATTATGAACTGGCCGCCACATATTCCGTCTTCCAGGAGCCGGAATCCTCCATTGCGCTCCGGGGGAATGAACTCTACTGGGCTGCGACGGCGCAAGGAACCAACATTCCATATTACGTCAACAGCGCTCCCTTGTGGAAAGGCAGGTGGGTTACTATCCTCAGAGACCATCTTCCGGCCTGTTTCCCCAATGAAACTTTCCCATCCTGGTTTCATCCATATCTCGATCTGGTGGAAGCCCGCATGTATGATGATATCGCACGTCGGCTCCAGCAGGAATACAGCAGGAATTACGTCCTCCGCGGCGTTGCCGCCCTGCCGCCCGCTCTGGCGCAGGAACTTAAAACGACCTGGAAGGAATGCCTGGAAACTGCCGTCCTTGACCTGCCTGTGGAAGTTTTTGAAAGCTGCGACCAGGGATGCTGCTATTATTCTGCGACTCCAGGGCTGGTGGCGACGGAATTGCAGTTTTCCCGCCGCACACTCCCTCTGAAACGCCAGATGTTCCACATTTTCCGCATTCTTTTTGATGCGGCAAGCATGGATGATTTCACGCCCGGTACGCAGCGCATGCTGATGAAACTGTGTGCTGATGCCCGCAGCACTGCTGCTGAAATGAAAAAAGCACCGCCGCATGGAATATCCGTTTCAGAGTTGATGACCAATTTCTTCCCTCCCTTTCCGGACGATGGATACGAGTTATGGGAAGGGAAAAATCCCCCTTTGCGCCATGGCAAGCGCCTGAAGGAAGATACCATCAAAGAATGCTTGGCTCTTCCCCTCTCAAGGAATCCGGTGTGGAAAGACCTGTTTCCCAATACTCCGGAGGACACCGCGGCCTGGATGCACGTTTATCCGGAAGGACCATGCTGCGGCGCATTTATCCACCAGGGCTTTTTGCATGTAGCCACCACAGAACTCGGACTGCCCTTTTACCGCATGCACGATTTCAGCCGGATGGACAATCCCCCGTCCATGTCGCCTTATGAGTTGTGGTGGAACGGTGAAGGAATGAGGGTTCAGCGTTTCTTTTTAAAGCTGGAACCTGCCGCGGAAAAGGAGTTGAAAACCTATCTCCGCCTGCTTGCCCGGTCCAGGAGCGGCAAAAAACTCCAGGAGACCTTCCCGGACATGCTTTTCCGTACGGATCTGGGGAAGGAGGGGCTGATTCAGGAAAACCCGGAGGAAGGCCCCGGACAAGGACTGGATGATGATCCTGATTCCCTTGCACCCGGAATATCAGGCATTCTGACGGATGTTTACCGGTTCCGGAGGTGGGTAAGAATGGACTATCTTCAGGAAGGTTCCGAAGAACTGGAACAGCTCCGGAAGGACAGAAGGGAACTGGAACGGTATTTGGGAAAACATCTTCCGGCAAAAAAGACGGATGCCACATCCGCAACGGCACGGGGCGAACAAAAGCCTTGAGCCGGGAATGGAAGAGACGTAGCGTTGGTTTATCATCCCCCTGTTTCGCCATGCTCAATTTCATTTACGACAACAAGACGACGCTCATTTTCGGAAAAGGAACCCAGCATGAAGCAGGCGGGCTCCTGAAACCGTTCGGCAAAAAAATCCTGCTCCATTACGGAGGCGGCAGCATCAGGCGCTCCGGACTGCACGACGCCATTACGGCATCCCTGAAAGGCGCAGGCGTGGAATATGAGGAACTTGGCGGCGTTCAGCCCAATCCCACGCTGCCCCTGGTGTATGAAGGCATCCGCCTGTGCCGGGAACACGGCCTGGGCCTGGTGCTGGCTGTGGGAGGAGGCAGCGTGATTGATTCCGCCAAGGCAATCGCCCTGGGCGTTCCTTACAGCGGAGACGTCTGGGACCTGTACCTTTCCAAAAAACAGCCGGACTTTGAGCCGCTGCCCGTCGCCACGGTGCTGACCATTCCCGCCGCCGGCAGCGAGAGCAGTCCGAATACGGTCATCACGAATGAAGAGACCAGGAGGAAGCTGGGCTACGGAGCTCCCACACTGCGGCCTGTGTTCAGCATCATCAATCCGGAGCTGTTCTTCACCCTGCCCCACCGCCAGATGGCCAACGGCGTAAGCGACATGATGAGCCACATTTTCGAGCGCTATTTCACCCGGACCCTCCATACGGATCTTTCCGACGGCCTGTGCGAGGCCACCCTGCGCACCATCATGAGAAACGCCCGCATCTTGAACGGGAACTTGAATGATTACGATGCCTGGGCGGAAATAGCCTTCTCCGGCAACATCGCCCACAACAACCTGCTGGGCGTGGGCCGGGAGCAGGACTGGGCCTGCCATGCCATGGAACATGAACTCAGCGCCCTGTACCATGTGGACCACGGCGCGGGCCTGGCCGTCGTCACGCCCGCATGGATGAAGTACGTTTCCCCCGGCACCGGGACATGTTCCTTCAATTTTCCCTCCACGTGATGCGCGTGGAAGGCTCCTGCCGGGAGCCGGAAGCCATCATCCGGGAAGGCATTGCCAGACTGGAAAGCTTTTACAGAGAACTGGGGCTGCCCACGTCCATGGAGGAACTCGGAATCCGGCCTGAAGATTTTCCGCTGATGGCGGAACAGGCCATCAGCGTACGCGGCCCCATCGGGGGGCTGGAAAGGCTGGATGCGGAGGATGTCCGCAACATCTACCGGCTGGCCTGCCGCAATGGCGGGAACTGATTGCCCTATTCCCGAATACACAGGAAAAGGGGAAATCATCTTCTTCTTTCAATGGAACCGCCCTATTCTTTGCAGGATGGTAGTCGATTGATATTGTTCTCTTATTGCATTTATATACAATTCATGATGAAAACGTGTCAACTGTCAGCCATTTTAGGCGCCATTCTCGTTTCTCCGTGCTCTTCACTCGGAGATTTATCTCCCCATTCCCCAAAAGAAGGGAACAGCGAAGAATTGCAAAGGCAGTCCAGCTCAGAAAAAGGTTCTCTCCCGTCGTCAAACAATAAACACTTCCCAAGAGTCCAGGCAAGGGCCCGGCATCGTGATATTCTACAAAACGAATTGCCTCAGGTTCTGCCCTCTTTTCAGGAACAGGCTCAATGCATTGAAGAAATAGTGGATATCTTTCTTTCCATTGACAGCCTGGAAAATTCCAGCAACGCTGCCGGCCGGTTGAAAAATGCACTGCCAAAACTGCAGATGCTGAATGCCAGGATGAATGCTGAACTCCAGCTTTACGTGGACAAACAGCAGGCTATGACGGCAGGCTACAATCCTGCCGGAGACCCTTTATTGGAAACATATGCCTCCTATCTCCAATCCCGGTTCGTCCTGTTCGGAATAGAGCTTGTTTCATCCATCACGGCCCAGGGCCTAATGACTCCCGAATTGGGAAAATCTCTTCAAATTGCGCCGCCGGCTATTGTTCCGGAAGAAGTCTCCATGTCTCCGAAACTTCAGAATTACTGGAAGGAAAAAATGATTCAGCAAAATCGGCGTAACCGTATTTTGTATTCCCTCCGCACGGAAAACGACATTCCCCGCGTTCAAAAGGAATTGGGTATCTGTGCCGCGGCCCTCCGCAATCTGGAAAAAAAGGAAATGTCCCCGTATCCGCTTCAGAATGAACAGGACAAGGCAGCAGATCAAGTCATGCGCCGCCGGGAAGCCAGTGGACCCATCCGCATCGCGAACGTCTTGACGGCAGTATTGAAAAGCCGGGGCTTGCTTGAAAGAAGGGAAGATGGAACATATGTCTTCCAAGGCATGCAAACAATCATTGATCATTTGAAATGAAACAAACCTGCATATTGACCGGGCTGTCTCTCGCAAGCTTTCTCCCACTTGCCGCCTCCTCGTATTGACATTCCTCATTTTGCAACCTATTTGTAACTTGCCAAATTTCCTTTGTGAGGTAATGTGGCGGAATGAATAAAATCTTTTCCGCTCTTCTTCTGGCGGCAGCTTTTCTGTTTTCCGGAGCGCCGTGTACGGCAGCCGTTCCTGCCCCCGCTGCGGAGCAACGGGAGCAGTCCATCAGGGACATGGAAAATCTCCTGAATAAAAGTCTGTCCAAGCAGGTCGCGGAACAAGCCCTGAAACAGCTTGACGAATATGACGATCAGTACAGCGGAAAGGACCTGGCTCTCTATTACCTCGCCCTCCAGGATTTGGACGGCCTGAACGATTCCACGAATCTGGACACCATTCTTCAGGAACAAATGAAACGCCATGGAGAAAATCCGTGGTTCCTGATGGCCGCCGCCGAATTATATCAGACGGTCAATCACACCTTCAAACTGGTGAACGGCAAGTACATCCGCGTCAGCCGTCCCTGGGAGAGCGAATATTCCGGACAAAAGAGGGACAAGGTGGAAGCCCTGCGCTGCCTTTTTAAGGCAATGAACATCGCGGAACGGAACAAGGACATGAAACTGCTCGGCCTTGCACGGTTCATGATGGCGAAGGCATTCTTGAAGAACTATGGTTACTACCAGCGTTACTTCGCCTTTCAGACTTATGCGGCCCTGGACAACCTGACCGAACTTGAAAAGCTCCCGGGCTACGTTTCCAATCAGGAAGCCCCCGAATTCCGCAACGTTTCCACGCTGCCCGTTGCCGTGGATCCGGCCACGGGAAAAACGGAAATCGTCTTCTACCACGCTTCCTCTTCCTGGGACGCAGCCAGGAATGACGGCGAACGCGTACGCTGGCTGCTGGACGCCGCCGTCCGGGCGGACCCGGAATTGGAAAACGAGGTCAACCTGTTTACGGCATTCTGGTGCCGCAATCTTCTTTCCTATGCGAATACGGCGCCGTATCAGGAATTCGTGTACGGTCCCGGCAATGCGGGATCGGTGGAAGGAATCAACCCTGCGGATTTGAAAACGGACCAGACCGTCGTCAGAACGGACCGGACGGACAAGGGCCAATTCATGCTCATCACGCTGCCGCCGGATTACGACTTCATCCGGATTGCATCCCGGGTGACCCCTTCCCCCTATCCCGCGGAACCCTATCTGGATGCCGCAAAAATCATCAGTGGAGAATTTCTGGCGCGCAACCAGCGCCCGGCGGCAGTCGATGTTCTGAAAAAGACACTGCAAACTTACAAGGACATGCTTCAGGCGCAACATGAACGCGGCGGCGCCAAACCGCCGAAGATAAATGCAGAAGAGACTGTGGAGCATACGGATGACGCTACCGACTCTCTTCAGGAGGAAATTGCCTCCATTACGGAACCCAACGGAGCATTTGAGAAGGACGAAAGAACGCTGCTTTCCGGAGAGCCCGTCTCCATGGCGTTCATTTACAGGAACGCCGCCAGCGCCACCGTCACGGTACGTCCCGTCAATGTCAGGCTGTGGCAGGAGGAGCGCATGAACACCGTGCTTGCCTCAAAAAAACTGGGGAAAAATTATGAAAAAAAATATTCCGGGTTTGATGCCCTTCTTTCCAATCTGTTGAATGACAAATCGGCCGCCCGTTACCTGGGGAAGGAAATCAAGGGGGAAAGCATTAGCCTGGAGCCCGGAAACCAGCATCTGAACCGGATCGCCCAGCTATCCGTACCTGTCAGCCAGCCGGGATGGTACCTCCTGACCGTCACGCTAAACAACGGCTACCGTTTCCACCGCCTCTTCTCCCTGTCCGACCTGGTGCTGATCCGCCGTTCCATTCCGGAAGGCAATCTCTGGTTCCTGGCGCAAGCCAAAACGGGAGCTCCCGTGGAAGGCGGCAACATCAGCCTGGTGCGCTACAGAGAAAACAAAACGCTTCAAACAAAACAAGTGAAGGGCGCCACGGATAAAAACGGCGTTCTGATAGAACCGCTGCCTCCGAGCGACAGCAATTCTCCCGTTTACTATAATCTCCTGGGCATCGCCACTCATGGAGACAGCTACGCCGTAACGGGGGAAAGTCAGTACTGGGATTCCGGAAGCTCCCGGATGTCCCTGAACAACAAGGCTTCCAGCTCCTATGGCTGCTTTTTCCTGGCAAGCCAGTCCGTTTACCGTCCGGGGCAAACGGCCCGGTTCAGGGGAATCCTGTTCCGTCCGGATTTCGCCAATCCCGGCACGAAAGACTGTGCCGGGAAAAAAGTGACGCTGACTATCCTCAGCCCCACCGGGGACAAGGGAATTTTCCCGGAACAAACAGTCACTACGGACGCCACCGGCGGCTTTGACCTGGAACTGCTCATCCCCCACGAAGCGCCTCTGGGCCAGTACAGGGCAACACTGGATTTCAGAAAGTCGGATCGCACCCTGTACGCCCCCCTGTTCCGGATGGAAGAATACAAGAAGCCGGAATTCACCGTCAAGATGGACGCCCCGGACAAGTCCCTCAGGCTGGGACAGCCCATCCCCGTTTCCGTCCAGGCGGACTATTATGCAGGCGGCCCGGTGAGCGAAGGAAAAGCCACCATCACCATCACCCGTACCCTGGGAGCGGAAGTATGGACCCCGTACTGGAAATGGAGCTGGCTGTATTCCAGGGAATCCAGCCCCTATTATACCTATTTCACGCCCGACCCTCCCCTCACGGTGCTGAAAAAAACCATTCCCCTGGACAAGGAAGGCAAGGCCACCGTGGAACTCTCCACGGAACAGGACGCCAGAGACTTTCCCTCCCAGGACATCACCTACCGTGTTTCCGTCAGCGTTACGGATGCCTCCCTGAGGGAAGTCTCCGCTTCCGGCCAGGTGATTGCCACCTGCCGCCCGTTCAATATCTTCACTTCCCTGAACCGGGGATACGCCCCTGCGGGAGTTCCGGTCCGGGCCACCATCACGGCAGCCACGGCGGACGGCGTCAGGATAGGAAAGGCGAAGGGAAAAACGGTTCTATACCGCGTCCATGCGGATTCCGGCCGTCAGTCCCTGGCGGAATGGGACGTGACAACCAATGAGGAAGGCACGGCTTCCCTCACCTTCCAAACAGGGGATTCCGGGCTGTACCTCCTGCAAACAACGCTGGAGGACAGCCAGGGAAGCAAGGCGGAAGGCTCCCGCCAGTTTCTCTCCTACGGCACGGGAGAACGCCATTCCTTTAAAATCAATCCCCTGTCCATCACTCCGGACAAAAACGAGTACGCTCCCGGAGAAACCGCCGGCCTGCTCATTGCGTCCGACTATCCGGACGCCCATGTCTGGACCTTCCTGCGCAATTCATGGAAAAACGAATCCCGCCGCCTGGTCACGCTGGACAGGCAGACGGCCCTGGTGGAATGTCCCCTGACCCGGGAAGACATGCCCAACATGGGCGTCAACGCCTTCACCGTACGGAACGGGGAACTGCACCAGGCATCCGCGGAACTGCTGCTGCCGCCGGCCAGCCAAATGCTAGAGCCTGCCGTCTCTCCGTCCAGGCCCCGGTACCAGCCGGGCGAAAAGGGCCGCATAACCGTACAAGTCAAGGGACCAGACGGAAGCCCAGTGAAGAACGGCATCGTTACGCTGGCAGTTTATGACAAGGCGCTGGAATACATTGCCCGGCCCAACGTTTCCGACATCGCCAAAACCACGTGGGGAAGGTTGAATGAAACTTGTTTCCTCAATCTCAGCGCCATGCAGGACAAAGGGACGGAAACGGAAAACGGGCCGGACCAGCTCTATTTCGACTATCTCGCCGAACCGGACCTCTCCATGCCATTCGGAGATTTCGCCGGCGAAATTGTTATCGGAGGGAGCGGAACGGGAGATTTTGCCATAAGTAAAAGATCGGCAAACGGCATGCTGTCAACATTTCCTCAAACACCGCCAACGCCGGGCATGCACTCAATGGCAATGGATAACGCAGAAATGGCGGATACCTTTGGAGGAGAAGAAGAAGTAGTAGAGGATGAACGACAGGACTTCTCCCCCGCGATTCAGTTGCGCACCAACTTTGCGGACAGCATCAAGTGGTGCGGCACGCTCAAGACGGACGAAGAAGGCATGGTTGCCGTCCCGGTGGACATGCCGGACAACCTGACCACGTGGAAGGCGGCCGCCTGGGTGGTCACCTCCGCTCTGCAGGTAGGGCAGGCTTCCGCGGAATTCCTGACCACGAAGGACTTCATGGTCAGCTTGCAGGCTCCCCGCTTCTTTGTGGAAAAGGACATCGTCATGCTCAGCGCCATCGTCCGCAACCGGACGGACAAGGACGTGCTGGCCCGCATCTCCATCACCCTGAAAAACGGCTGCCTGAGCCTGATGCCCGGCAACTCTCCCGCCCTGAACGGATTGGGCGCCGGAACGGATAACGCCGCTTCCAGGGAAGTGAGCGTTCCCGCCCAGGGGCAGGTGACCGTGAACTGGTGGACCACGGCCATCAGGGAGGGGACTGCCACCGTAGCCATGGAAGCGGCCGCAGGCTCCCTGGGAGACGCCATGCAGATGGACTTCCCTGTGCTGGTGCACGGCATGAAGCAATTGCACGCGGACAGTACCGTCCTGCTGCGTGGGGACCAGGAACGGCAGCTCACCATCAACCTTCCGCAGCAAAGGCGCAGGGAGGAAAGCCGGCTCGTCGTCAAGGTCTCCCCCAGCATCGCCCTGAGCATGGTGGAAGCCCTGCCCTATCTGGCGGAATACCCCTACGGCTGTGTGGAGCAGACGCTCAACCGCTTCCTGCCCGCCGTCATCGTAACGGACACGCTCAAGCAGCTTGGTCTGGACCCCGGCCAGGCGCTGGAAAGCCACCGCAACCTGAACCCGCAGGCCATACGGGACAAGGCGTTTTACGACAAAATCATGGAACGTCTGGAACGCAACCCCGTATACAGCGAACGTAAACTGAAGGCCATGGCAGAAAAGGGCATTCGCGACCTCCGGGAAAAACAGCTTTCCGATGGCTCCTGGGGATGGTTCGGCGGAGCGGACCGGGGAGACCCGGTGATGACCGCCCACGTCGTCCACGGCCTCAAGATTGCCGGAAGCACGGTCAAGTTACCGGGGAATATGCTGCTCCGCGCCGTGTCATGGCTGACCGGCCACCAGAACAGGCAGCTGGCCCTGCTCGTCAAGGGGGACGCCTACCGGAAACTGGAAAAACAGCCTGACGGCCCGGCAACGCAAAAGGCTATCCGGGAACTGGGAGACTACCGTCTGACGGCCTCCGCGTCAGACGTGCTGATTTATTCCGTGCTTGCGGAAAACGGCGTCCGGAACCTCCAAATGGAACGCTACCTGTTCCGCGACAGGCTGGAACTGCCGGTCATCAGCCAGATCCAGCTTGCGGAAATTCTGCTGGACGCCCACCGCATGGACGACTTCAAGGAAATAATGCCCGTCATCTCCCAATTCCTTCAGCAGGACGACTCCCTGCAAACCGCATGGCTCCGCCTCCCCAACCAGGGCTACTGGTGGCGCTGGTACGGCAGCAATGTAGCCACCCAGGCGGCTTACCTGAAACTGATGGCCAAGAGCGATCCCAAAAAACCCGTCACGTCCCGGCTGGCCAAATGGCTGCTCAACAACCGCGCCAACGGCTCCTACTGGGATTCCACGAAGGATACGGCGGACTGCCTGGAAGCCCTGTCCGCCTACCTCTTCCAGACCCGGGAAGGCATGGAAGACATGGAGGCGGAAATCCTCTATGACGGCGTTCCGGTGAAAACCGTTTCCAGTACCAAGGAAACCCTCTTCACCTTCGACAACGAATGGAGCATGAGCGGCAGGGACCTGACGGACGGCCAGCACCGCATCACCATCCGCAGGAAAAAGGGGAACGGCAGCATCTATGCCGGCTCCACGCTCAGCTACTTCTCCCTGGAAGACCCCATCCCCGCCGCAGGAAATGCCGTCACCGTGGAACGTTCCTACTACCGCATGGAAAAAGAAACGGTGAAGGAAGATTCCGTGAAAGACACGCAGACGGACGCCGGAGAACTCGTCTCCCGCGGCCGCGACCAGACCCGTCGCACGCTGCTGAAAGACGGGGACATCATCGCCAGCGGAGACATCATTGAAGTGGTGATGAGCGTAAAAACGAAAAACGACGTGGAATACCTGATGCTGAGTGACCCGAAGCCGGCTGGCTGCGAATCCCGGGACACCGTCAGCGGATACGCCTGGATGGGCACCGTCTCCGGCTACAAGGAAATAGGCGACGAGGAAATACGCGTCTTCCTCTCCTCCCTGCCGATGGGCGAATACCAGATCAGCCACCGCCTCCGCGCCGAACGCCCGGGCAGGTTCAGCGCCCTCCCCGCCGTTCTGGAAGCCATGTACGCTCCGGAACTCCGCGGCAACAGCCGGGAACACAAGATCAGCATTTCCATGCCGAAGCCGTAACTCCGGAAAAACGGGAACGCCGCAAGGGGATGCGGCGTTTTCCGCACTGCATTCAGGGAACAGGCACGCCGCAGGGAATACGGTAAAAACTCTTGCATTCCTTTCCTGGAAGCGGACAATGCCGCCCCGCGTAAACGCGGGACGCCAAGATGGAATCCGGAACCTTGAAGGGACACGCCGCCATGGGTGCGGCCGCCGTCATCTGGGGTCTGATGTCCCCGGTCAGCAAACTGGTCATGCAGGGAGGGGAAGTAAGCTCCGCCTCCCTGGCTACATTCCGGCTGCTGGGCGCCGCCGTGCTATTCTGGCTGGCTTCCTGTTTCGTGCCCCGGGAAAAAATCGACCCCCGCGACCGTCTGAAGTTGTTTTACGCCTCCCTGTTCGGAATCATCTTCAACCAGATGGCCTTTACCGTAGGCGTGGGTTTCACCTCCCCGGCGGATGCCGCCATCATCACGACCATCACCCCCATCCTGACCATGATTCTGGCGGCCTTCGTACTCCGGGAAATGATCACGGGGCGGAAGGCGGCGGGCGTATGCGCCAGCGCCGTCGGGGCCGTCCTGCTGATTACCGGGGGCAGCCACACTCCGGCCGCACCAGGAGACAACAACCTGCTGGGGGACATCCTCTGCCTGGCATCCCAATGCAGTGTGGCCGTTTACTTCGTGTTCTTCAAAAGGCTGATCGGCAAATACTCCCCTGTCACGCTGATGAAATGGATGTTCACATACGCCGTATGCGCGTGCCTGCCCTTCACTTTCCGGGAAGTCTCCTCCGTTCCCTACTCCAGCCTGTCCCTCCAGACGTGGACGGGCATCGCCTATGTGGTCGTGCTGGCCACCTTCGTCAGCTATATCTGCCTCTCCTTCGCACAGCAGCGTCTCAAGCCCACCGCAGTGAGCATGTACAACTACTGCCAGCCGGTCATCGCTTCCTCCGTGGCCGTCCTGTGGGGCATGGACCAATTCGGCTGGCTGAAAACGCTCTCCGTCCTGCTGGTCTTCACGGGCGTCTTCCTGGTAACGCGCGGCAAGGCGCCGGCAGCCATGCAGGAACAATAGGCCGGCCAATCCGCTTCAGTAAATCTATCTAAGTTAATAGATTATATAGTTTTTCTTTTATTCTGTAGCCTTGCTCAAAAATCGTTAAAAACGTGTAAAAACGCACCAAAACGCAAGAAAAGTTGCACCACTTTAGCACCACCATTTTTGCTGCAGTAGCGGAAACCGCATGAGAAAAGGAGTCATTGCCAGAATTACAAATAGCTGGCGGAAGAACTGGAAAGCAGAAAGACTTCTCGTAATTCCTGTAGACTTCGTAGTTTTTTACAGGAATGTGACAGGAGGCAGGAAAAAATGGTCTTCTATCAGAAACTTTTCTCTAACAGATAGAAAATATTAATGTCTATGATACAAACAAATTGATGTTAAAATAGTAGTGTAGTTTATCCATAATAAATTCCCATGATTTCATAACGTAAATATGGAAAATTCGGGATAATTACATTGACATGAGATGCGGACATATGCTACTGGGGAAATGATCATGGAGGACAGCCTTCCTCTCATTTCGTTCATCAATCCCAACACCTTAATACCTTATGAACACTCCAGCTGC